>QFCE01000573.1_pt1 | contig 216634 bp, 207 predicted proteins | sample 5346091 | NCBI WGS metagenome assembly QFCE01 (sample SAMN09062252, study PRJNA434731) | Human gut metagenome, whole genome shotgun sequencing project. | isolation source: stool timepoint A chromium assembly | host: Homo sapiens | collected 2015
CATGTTCTCCCACGGTCTTGAAATCCACACCGGTGAAATCGCTGGAATCCAGAACATAGTCCTGATTGTTCCAAGCCTGCGTCACCATGCGTTCCGCATCTTCCTGCGAGGCAGCTTCCACGGAAACCTTTCTCTGGAGAGTTTCTGTAATCTCCACATCAAATTTCTTCATAGGCACCTCCTTAGATCAGGCGCAGTGCCGGAACCAACTCGCCGCCAATGGAAACCACCGTCAGGTTTTCGTTCACATAGTCGATGGTGCGTTCCAGCGTAAACAGATTGATGCTGCATTCGTTACCGTTCTGGTCGATTTCCGAAACTTCCGCAGCTCCCAGCAGATAGCGGGTTCTGTCTGTCTCGATCACATCGCTCTTATCATAATGGAGAAGCAGTTCCCCATCTGCCACCAGATCAGCCTCCATCTCATCGTAAACATCCTCAAAGATGTCTCGACTTCCATCCTCGGTCAGAAGTTCGCCACCTGCTCCCGGCAGGATCACCATCACAATGCGCTCCTTCGGGTGATCTTCACGGATTGCCTCCAGCATCACCCAGTTATGAAGCATCGCAATGGACTTCTCAAACATGGGATCATCCATCGGATTCGGCTGTGATGCACCATTCGGGCAGTTCTTGCAGTCCATGCTGCACACCGCGTTGTTCTGATTCTTCTTAAAATTCATCATCATAAAAATCTCCTTTTTATCGTTCCATATCTCGTTGTTTACTTCGCTGCCACTTTTCCAGCAGCCGGATAATCGTGTCCTGCATTTGCTTCGGCGTATAGGATTTCGGGAAATACTTCCGAAGAACCTCGTTTTTAATCGTCACATGGTCAAGCTCATCCTTTTTGATTTCATTCATCACTTCACACATGGCATCCAAGGTGCAGCCGCCCTCCTGCGAGAGCTTTTTCAGCCGCTGCGCCTGCGACAGGGATGGGGATGCTTGTGCATAGTCCATTGCCTCCAGAAATTCTTTCTGTTCGGACGGTTTCAGGTAAGACAGCTCTACCGCCGGATTGAAGGCGATTTTCTTCTCATCCACCATATCCAAAATTTCGGGAATCAGGTTTGTAAGGCGGATGAATCGCTTAACTTGGGATTTACTGTCACCAGCTTCTTCAGCTACAACCTGAGCTGCCCACGACTTCGGCCCAACTTGGGCCGAAGTTAAATCCCCACGTTCCCCCTGATGTTTCATCGCCTCCAGCTTCATCTTGTAGGAAAACGCTCTCTCACTGGGAAGGATATTCTCCCGCTGCAAATTGCTGTCCACCATAAAGATGATTGCCGCATCATCGTCCATTTCCTTGACGATGACCGGCACTGTTTCCAAACCTGCCAGCTGTGCCGCATGAAGTCTGCGGTGTCCTGAAAGAATTTCAAATCCGCCTTCCGGGTCAGCCCGGACAATCAACGGGGATATCACCCCTATCTGCTTGATGCTTTCCACGGTCTGTTCCATCAGCTCATCGTCCAGCACCTTAAAGGGATGCCCTTCAAAGGGATGCAGGTCAGAAAGCGGCATCTCCGTTCGCTGCTCCTTAGCCGCAGCGTCGGCAGCTGAGCCACTGCGGTTTTCTGTTGTAATACTGGTTTTTGCTTTTGCCATTCAGCTTCTTAACCTCCTTCCAGCGGTGATAGATGTCATTCTTACCTGCGAAAAACGCCTTTTTTGCCTTGCACTTCATAGATCAAGTACCTCCTTAACGACCTGCTGTTTTTCTTTTCCAATGCTCTTTCTGCGGTCCTCTCCGCTGATTCGCACCGGCGTACACATTTCCAAAATCCGGCTGTAAATCCGGGCGTATGCCACATCCTGCGGATTGCGGATTTCAGCAATCTTCAGATTGGTTGTGATAATGACCGGAAGCCCGGACTTATACCGCTCATCAATGACAGCGTAGACCTGCTCCAGCGCATATTCGGTGCTGCGCTCAATTCCCAGATCATCCAGAATCAACAAAGAATAGTTGGAAAACGAAGCGATATACCGGTATCGCTCTTCCGAATACATGGCACCCATCTGGTTCAGGATCTTGGAGAAGTTCGTCATCAAAACCGGAATGCCCTGCTCCAGCAGCGCATTGGCAATACATGCCGCCACAAAGGACTTTCCGGTTCCGACATCTCCCCATAACAAAAGGCCAAGGTTTTCAGCCTTGACCTTTTTCCACTGCTCCACATAGCGTTTTGCCATTTGGATATCCTTGTTGTCTTCTGCAACGGCAAAATTCCATTCCAGAAGATGCTTTTCCTGAATCCCCGTTGCTTTCAACTGCCTGATTTTACGCTGCCGCTCCACCAGCTCATCCTGGCGTTTCTTTTCCGCCATCGCTTCCTGCTGGCATCTGCAAAGGCAGGGAACAATCTTGTCTCTGCCCCAGAGCTTTACCCTGCACTGCACCGGCGTATGGCAACTTCGGCAATACAACAGTCCGTCCTCGCCCTGATATTCCCGCTCTCCGGGTTCTTTCGGCGTAAAGAGCGAATCCAACGCCGCATTCAAAACTTCAGGCACCATGTCGCTCATAAGCTGTCTCCTTCCTCAAATGTGTAGTCTGCCGGGTTATACTTCGGCTTTTCTCTCTTTGCCCAGCTCCGAATTGTGGCAAGGTGATTTTTGTAACTCCTGCCGGTGGAAGCCATATACTCAGAGAGCCGTTCCACCCGTATCTGATAATCTCCTGGGAACTCCTGCCGGAGCTTGCCGTATTCCGTATCGGAGAGAAGAACATTTCCGTATGAGCCATACCGATGCTGGATTTCCTTCTTCTCTCTTTTATTGATTGTTTCAGTACTTGTTCTATTAGTACTTAATTGCGCGGGATTTTCCGTAACCGGTGTGTCCGTATCCGGATTTACCGCATACGGCTTTTCCGTACACGGTGATTCCGAACACGGCTTTTTCCTTGGCATCTCATAAATCACATACTCCGCTCTGCCCATCCGACCGTTACTCTCACGCTGCTGGTTCCTTTCCAGATACCCAAGACGCTCCAGCTCCTTCAGAGCCGTAAGCACTCCATCTACGCCATCCGGCGTAATCGAAGATAATCCCCGTACCGAATAGTTCCATGTGTCCGGCAAACTGAGCAGCATAGAGAGAAGTCCTTTTCCTTTCAGGCTGAGACCCTGATCCCGCAGGTGGTAATTGCACATCGTTGTGTAATTGCTGTTCTTCTCAACCCTGAATACCGGCATGGTGCTCACCATCCTTTTTCGCAGGCTCCGCTTTTTTCTTTGGACATTTGCGCGGACGATCTTCGCTGTCCTCCCGGCGATGGTATTTGCCGGTATCCTGCATCATGCGTTCAAACGCCTGAAGGCGTCCCTCTGTAAAAAGCGTCATTCGATCACACCCCATTTCTTAAACAACTTGAAGAGATGATTCTTTCCCTTGCAGGTCACTCTCGTCTGCTGCACCAGTTTTCCACTTCTGCCGTAGCAATCCCGGACAATAAAATAGCCCCTTGCAGATTTGTCTGCAAAAGGCATCAGCCAGCCACTCGGACTGCGGTACAGATAGCGATGATCCAGTAAGAGAGCCACTGCCGTCTTCTCCGGGATTCCGATTTCCTTACAGAAATTCCGGATGCAGGTACAATCCTCCGAGTTCACAAAGGTGTCGAAGTAGTCTGCCTTGGGCTGTGCCGCATCCAGTTGCTTACGGATACCCTCAAGCTGCTCTCTCTCGGCTACAAGCTCCTGCGCCAGGGTGTAGATGACCTCCGGATGCTGAATCACCTGATCCAAAATGGAATCGCTCATATACACTCCATGCTTGCGGATAGAAGGGAGAACTTCATCAAACACCCAGTGTTCAAACCGTTCTGCCGATGGCAGCTTGCTGTGAACGATCAGCCGGTAAACATCGCCTTCTGTGATAAAGGCGATTTCAACGACCTGCTCTCCAGCATCCCCATACTGATTCACCTTCTGAACGACCCCCTCGCGTTTCGTTAGGGGGCCTTTGCAATGGCGTTTCACTGCGGCGTAGGGATTCACATACCCCAACGCTTTCGCCACATCGCTTGCACAGAAGAATGTCTTTCCCGCCTCCTGCAACACGCGGATCGAACCAAACTCCTGGTTCTCAAACACCTCCATCATTTGCCTCGACTGTCCGCCATGACTGCCCACATCGGTATCATGGGTCTTCTGATTGAAATCCGTCATACCTGTTACCTCCTACTCAAATTTGTCTCGCCGGATTTCAGGCGAAAAAAAATAGAGCCTCGACCCATTCTCGTTTTCAAAGAATGAGCCAAGGCTCTATGTAAATCAGTCAAGTATGTGTTCGTCCGTCGATAGCAAAATTGGACTTCATTTGCTCCTATTGTCCACCAGTAATTTAACCCATAAGAGGTCAAAATGGGCTTGTCCACCAGTAATTTGACCACTATAAACCCATAAATTTCCGTTCAAATTCCATCAAAACCGAACAGTCCAGACAGAATTTTGGGTATAGAAAAAGCCCGGAAAATGGCGTATTTCCGGGCTTTTTTAGCATTTTGAAGTTGTCGATTATCGCTTGCTGAACTGCGGTGCGCGACGAGCGGCTTTGAGGCCGTATTTCTTACGCTCTTTCATACGTGGATCTCTTGTTAAGAATCCAGCAGCCTTAAGAGTAGGTCTGTACTCGTTATCTACCTGAAGGAGTGCACGGGAGATACCATGACGGATGGCACCGGCCTGTCCTGAGTATCCGCCGCCCTTTACGTTTACTAAAACGTCAAACTTGTCAACTGTCTCAGTTGCTACTAATGGCTGACGAACGATTACCTTTAATGTCTCAAGACCTAAGTACTCGTCAATATCTCTTTTATTGATTGTGATCTTTCCTGTTCCAGGTACTAAATAAACTCTGGCAACAGATGATTTTCTTCTTCCTGTTCCGTAATACTTTGTATTAGCCAATGTTGTTTACCTCCTCTGATTAGAATGTTAAAGCTTCTGGCTTCTGAGCTGCATGCTTGTGATCTGGTCCTGCGTATACAAATAACTTTGTGTACATCTGACGTCCTAAAGGTCCCTTTGGAAGCATTCCCTTAACAGCGAACTCGATGACACGCTCCGGATGCTTGTTGAGCATTTCCTTAAGAGTTGTCTCCTTGATTCCTCCAACGTATCCTGAATGACGGTAGTATACCTTCTGATCTAACTTCTTACCAGTTACTTTGATCTTCTCAGCGTTCACAACGATTACGTAATCACCGGTATCAATGTGTGGTGTGAAGATTGGTTTATTCTTTCCTCTTAATACTTTAGCAACTTCTGATGCTAAACGTCCTAATGTCTTGCCTTCAGCGTCTACTACATACCACTTTCTGTCGATGGTAGCAGGACTTGCCATAAATGTTTTCATGGGTTTTCCTCCTTGATAGATATTCAAATCAATAAAATGCGAACAGTTTCAAGCCTCGTATGTCCGGACGCTGCTCTTTCCTGCTCTGCTTTTCTATATAGTTTAAATGCTCGCCGGGGCTTTTGGCTCACATTTACATACTATCACAGACTTATATATTATATTACCCGGGTCTTTTGTTGTCAAGCAGATTTGTCCCTCAAATACCGCTTTTTCCTGCTTTATCCACAGGTTCTGTAAAAAGTGCCATCTGTATTCACAATCAAAATCTATTTTTCGACATATTCAACAAATCAACACAAAAATGATCCTATTCCGTGTTTTATTCGTACTCCAGCCCGATCATCGTCAGTCCATGTGCAGGAGCCGTCGGTCCTGCCACACTCCGGTCACAGGCACCTAAAATCGTCTGCATCTCCTGTGGGGCAAACTCTCCCGCTCCCACCTTTATCAGTGTTCCTGCAATGATCCGCACCATATTATACAAGAACCCATTTCCCGTCACCCGGATCGTGATAATATCCGCTTCTTTCGTGACCGTACATGCATAGATCGTCCGTACGCTGGTTTTCGACTGTGCATTGACCGCACAGAAACTTTTAAAATCATGCTCGCCAACCAGATAATCCGCGGCCTCCTGCATTTTCTCCACATCCAGCGGATAATGATAAAAATATGTATCCAGCCGCCTGGTCGGCATGCGGAACCGCCGGTTTAGTATCCGGTACTCATAGGTCTTTCGGCTTCTGGAAAAACGTGGATGAAAGGTATCCGGCACTTCGCAGGAATCCTGCACCACGATATCTTCCGGCAGCCTCTGGTTTAATGCGTAGCTGATCTTCTCCGCCGGCATACGGGTATCCGTATCAAAAATACAGACGTTTCCCAGAGAATGTACCCCCGCGTCCGTGCGGCTTGCGCCGGTCACGCGGATGTCTTCCCCAAGAAGCGCCTGCAATGCTTCATTTAATTTCTGTTCAATGGTCACACCGTTGGGCTGAATCTGCCAGCCGCTATAGTTGGTTCCGTCATATGCGACGACCATTTTTACTCTCATATTTCTTAATCCTGTTCTGTCAAATTTCCTGTTTTCAGATGATTTATATGCTGCTGCCGGCGGTCACCGTCCTGCTACTGTGGCCAGTGCAGCAGCACTCGTGCAACAATCACAAGCACAAGAAATGCAATCAATATCACATAGGCTTTGCGGTCTGTTCCCTGATAGCGCAGCGGTTTCATCTTTGTTCGTCCCTCTCCGCCACTGTAGCAGCGGGCTTCCATGGCCATGGCAAGGTCGTCCGCGCGACGGAACGCCGATACAAATAACGGAATAAGAAGCGGCACCATGCTTTTGGCTTTCTGGATCAAATTACCGTCCTCAAAATTTGCTCCACGCGCCATCTGTGCCTTCATGATCTTGTCCGTTTCCTCGATGAGAATCGGAATAAACCGCAGGGCAATAGACATCATCATCGCAATCGCATGCACCGGTATGTGAATCCGGTTCAGCGGAGACAATGCTTTTTCAAGTCCATCGGTCAGCTGGTTTGGCGTCGTGGTCAGTGTCATGAGAGACGTTCCAATGATCAGATAGATCAGCCGGATCGTCATAAGCACCGCATTCATAATACCTGTACTGGTCAGATGAAACGGTCCCCAGTGCCAGTACTCCGTACCGGTCGGTGTAAAGACCAGATTAAACACTGCCGTAATCAAAAGCAGCACCACAATGGCTTTTAACCCTTTTACGATATACGAAAACGGTACTTTTGAAATTTTGATCATAAAAATAAGCATACCGGTTATGATCGCAAATCCCAAAATGCCCCGGAACGTAAACAGCGCAATAATATATATCATTGTCGCAAATAATTTTACACGCGGGTCCAGTTTGTGTACGACAGAATCTGCCGGATAATACTGGCCCAGAGTAATATCTCTTAACATAAATTTCTCCTGTGCTCTGCAAACACTAAATGACGTTTTTCTCCCGAAGTGCCGACAGAATTGTCTGTGCTGCTTCTTTTGCCGTGGTTGCCTGTGTATCCACAGGAAGTCCCCGTTCCGCAAGTTCATGTACCAGATACGTCACCTGCGGCGCAGCAAGTCCTACCGCCTCAAGCTCCTTATAATGCGCAAACACCTGCTTCGGCAAAGCATCAAACATCACGGCACCGTGATTCATCACAATGATGCGATCCACATATTCCGCCACATCTTCCATACTGTGCGATACCAGAAGAATCGTGATTCCAAGTTCCCTGTGCATCTTAGAAACCAGTCCAAGGATTTCATCGCGCCCTGCCGGATCAAGTCCCGCTGTCGGCTCGTCCAGAATCAGCACATCCGGTTTCATTGCAAGTACTCCGGCGATTGCCACACGGCGCTTCTGTCCGCCGGACAGATCAAACGGCGGCTGATAAAATAACTCTTCCGGAAACCCGACGTTGCGCAGCGCTTCAAACGCCCGCAGTTCTACATCCCTGCGATCCAGTCCCTGATTCTTCGGTCCAAAACAGACATCCTCAAAACAGGTGGTCTCAAACAGCTGATGATCCGGATACTGGAAAACCAGCCCCACTTTGCTCCGCAGGGCTTTCATATCATACCCTTCATCATAGATGTCCTGCCCATCCACATAGATGCTTCCCGATGATGCCCGCAGCAGTCCGTTCAGCAGCTGAGTCAGAGTCGATTTTCCCGATCCCGTATGACCGATAATTCCGATAAATTCGCCCTGATGAATCTGCAGATTGACATCCTTTAATGCCTGAATCTCATAAGCAGTACCGTCGCTGTATGTGTAATTGATCTTGTCTAAAATGATTTCTGCCATCTTTTTATCTCCTGCCTGTGCGCATATCTTTGTCTAGGCATTTGCCACGGACATAATCGCATCCACCAGTTCTTTCCTCGTAAGGATTCCCTGTGGAATCGGTACGCCCGCGCTGCGCAGTTCATCTGCCACAAGCGTTGCCTGCGGTACATCCAGACGATGTTCTTTCAGCTCGTCCACACGCGAAAAAATATCGCGCGGTGTACCGTCCATCACGATCTTTCCTTTCTCCATGACGTACACATAATCTGCGTCAACCACTTCTTCCATATAATGTGTAATAAGAATGATGGTAACGCCCTTTTTCTTATTCAGATCATGTGCGGTAGCAATAACCTCTTTGCGTCCGTTCGGATCAAGCATCGCTGTCGGCTCATCAAAGACAATGCATTTCGGTTCCATTGCCACAACACCGGCAATTGCAACACGCTGTTTCTGTCCACCGGAAAGTTTATTTGGAGAATGTTTGCGGTATTTTCCCATATCCACAGCTTCTAAACTCTGATTGACACGCGTCCAGATTTCCTCTGTCGGCACCCCAATATTTTCGGGACCAAATCCCACATCTTCTTCTACCACACTGGCAATGATCTGATTGTCCGGATTCTGAAATACCATCCCGGCAGTTTTCCGGATCGGAATGGTATTGTCCTCATCGAGTACATCCATTCCATCCACCCAGATCACACCTTCTGTCGGTGTCAGCAACGCATTGATATGTTTGGCAAGTGTCGACTTGCCCGATCCGTTGTGTCCGAGAATGGCAATGAACTGTCCCGCTTTTACATCCAGATTTACATGATCGAGTGCCGTCGTAATAGACTCAACATTGCCTTCCTCATCTCTGCGGAAAAATTCGTGTACAACATTTTTTGCTTTGATAATTCCCATTTTAATCGTCCCAGCTCAGTCTGTGAAGCTGTCCTTCCAGCTTCATATGGTCAAAATCGTTCTGGCGCAGTGCCTCATAAAGCACAATGGCAACAGAATTCGATAAGTTCAAAGAACGGGTTTCCCCGATCATCGGAATACGCACACAGGTATCCGGATTCGCCTTTAAGATTTCTTCCGGAATTCCTGCACTCTCTTTTCCGAACATAATGAAACAGTCCGGTTCATAATGGACATCCGAATACACATGACGTCCTTTTGTTGTCGCATAATAAATTTTTGCACCCGGATTTCTTTTACAGAAATCCTCCCAGTTTTCATATACGGTGACATCAAGATCTTTCCAGTAGTCCATGCCGGCACGCTTTAAATGTTTCTCCGATAAAGAAAAACCAAGCGGCTCAATCAGATGCAGCTTTGTACCGGTTGCGACACAGGTCCTGCCGATATTTCCCGTATTTGCTGGAATTTCCGGCTCATGTAATACAATATTTAACTCTGCCATTTTTAATTCTTAATCTCCCGAATCTCCGTTACAAACTCAGCCACGCGATCCAGTGCAATCCGCAGATCATCCAGGGAATATGCATAGGATATACGAAGGAATCCCTCTCCGCAGGCACCGAACGCCGTACCCGGAACAACCGCAACTTTCTTCGTCTGCAGAAGTTTTGTTGCAAACTCATCACTGGTCATACCCAGATCCTTAATACAAGGGAACGCATAAAATGCTCCAAATGGCTCAAAACAGGAAAGTCCCATCTCTTTGAACCGCTCCAGTACATAACGGCGTCTGCCGTTGTACTCTTCCCGCATCATGGCAACATCTTCATCCCCGTTGCGCAGTGCCTCTACCGCCGCATACTGGCTGGTGGTCGGCGCACACATGATCGCAAACTGATGGATCTTTAACATCTGTTTGATGATTACTTCCGGTCCACATGCATAACCGAGTCTCCATCCGGTCATTGCATGCGATTTGGAAAATCCGTTGATCACGATTGTTCGCTCCCTCATTCCCGGAATGGAGGCAATGGATACATGATTGTCCAGATAGGTCAGTTCCGCATAGATCTCGTCACTCAGGACAAACAGATCATGTTTCTTTACCACTTCTGCAACTGCTTCCAGATCCTTCTTTTCCATAACCGCCCCGGTCGGGTTATTTGGGAAAGGCATAACAAGAAGCTTTGTCTTCGGCGTGATTGCAGCCTCAAGTTCTTCTGCCGTCAGGCGGAATTCGTTCTCTGCCTTCAGTTCGATCGGAACCGGTGTTCCATTTGCCAGTACACAACAAGGCACATAGGATACATAACTTGGCTGCGGAATAAGTACCTCATCTTGCGGATCTAACATGGCACGCATGGCAATATCAATTGCCTCACTGCCTCCGACTGTCACAAGCATCTCCTTGTTATAGTCATAGGAAAGCCCGAATCTCCGGTCAAGATATTTGGAAATCTCAATTTTTAATTCCTTTAAACCTGCATTTGAAGTATAAAAAGTTCTTCCTTTTTCAAGGGAATAAATTCCCTCATCACGAATATGCCACGGTGTATCAAAATCCGGCTCTCCGACGCCGAGAGAGATTGCATCATCCATCTCACTGACAATGTCAAAAAATTTCCGGATACCCGATGGCTCAATGGTTGTAATTGTTTTTGATAATGGATTTCTCATTATGCCATCATAATCCTTTCATCTTTTGCTTTCGGAGCCATAACAGTTCCGTGGTCTTTATATTTCTTTAAAATAAAGTTTGTCTTTGTGCTGAGTACCTGATCCAAGGCAGAAAGCTTATCGGATACAAACTGGGAAATCTCACGAAGTGTCTTCCCCTCCAATGTAACCATCAGGTCAAATCCGCCGGAGATAAGATACACGGAATTTACTTCCGGATAATTGTAAATGCGCTCTGCAACCTTATCAAATCCCATGCCGCGCTGCGGTGTCACACGCACTTCAATCAGTGCAGTTACTTTTTCCACACCGGCTTTGTCCCAGTTAATCAGCGTATGATATCCGCAAATAATTCCCTCCTGCTCCATAGCTTCCAGCTCATTCATGACTGCTGTCTCATCTACACCGAGAATTACGGCCAGCTCCTGTGTATCGATGCGGCTGTTTTTTTCTATAAAAGTTAAAATCTTCTCTCTCATATTTTATTGTTCTCCTAATTACATTTTACCATATTCCATAATTCGTCTGTCTGTGTTGTTTCTAAGAATCTGCGTTCCTCCCCATTGATAAGTACACGGTCATTGCTGTCGATTGTCCTTCCGATAATAACAGCTTCCTCGCCAGCCTGACGGATCGCATGCACCAGTGCATTGCCATCTGCCGCTGCCAGAAGAAGACTGCCTCCCGACAGAAGTTTGTAAGGATTTAAATCAAAAAATTCACAGATTTCTATGGTTTCCTGACGAATTGGTATTTTCTTCAGATCAATTTCCAGTCCGACGCCGGAACACTGCCCCAATTCCCAGAGAGCTCCGAAAACGCCTCCCTCTGAGAGGTCGTGCATTGCAGCAACGCCAGACTTTGCGGCGACTGCGGCCTCCGAACGGATAGAAAGATAATCTATATATTTTGCCGCTTTGTCAAGAAACGGCTGTGCGTATCTGGCCGATAACTCTTCCCGGTGTTCCGTTGCAAGAATCGCTGTTCCTTCCAGCCCGACCCATTTGGTCACAATCACATCCATATCCGGCTGCGCCCCTGCTGCTGTGACAAATAATTCCCTGTCAGCTTCTCCCACTGCCTGAACAATCAGTTGCGGAGAGGTCACTGTCCGAAGAACTTCCGTGTGTCCTCCGAGAACCGGAATCTGCTCTTTCTCACTTACACGGGATACTGCCGAAATCCATGCACGCAGATCATTTTCGCTTGCGGATGTCGGGAGCAGAAGCGTCATCGTAATTCCCAATGGTTTTGCCCCACTGCATGCAAGATTATTCAATGCCGCATAAACGCCGGCTTCCGGAAACGTGTCAAATGCACGGCAGGCTTCCGCAGTAACGATCTGCTTTCCCGCAGAAGCATCCACTGCACCGAAATCGATTCCCACTCCCGGTGCCCGGACCGCAGAATTATGAAGTTGTCGGAGAACCGAGCGCTTTAATATCGACTCGGATAATTTTCCTGCTTTCATACTGTTATTTTCTATTCGCTTTCTTTGGACGATTGTGTTTTTTTCGTGGATGTATTTGTTGAAGATGTTGTTTCTTTCTTGGTATCCTGTTTTTTGGAATCTTCCTTCTTTGTATCTTCCTTTTTATTATTTTCATCCTTTTTGGAGGAATCCTCTTTCTTGTTCGTATCGCTCTTGTCTGCGTCCTCCTTTTTATCGGTATCGTCCTTCTTTTCTTCTTCTTTCTGCTCTTCTTCTTTCTTTTGCGCGTTTGTCTTTAAACCGGCTGCCGCACTTCTTACTTTTGCTTCATCCCCGATTGTAATTGCTGCCTTTAAAGCAGAAAGCGTCTCGCTTGTCGCATCTTTGGTTCCAATGGTAATAAGCTTTGGAGTTGCCTGATAATTACTCTTGTTAAACAGATCCCTGCTCTGCTGTTTTCCGTCCACCTTCACAATCTTCCACAACTGCGCAATGCATCCGGACTGTCCGGACTGGGTAACAGAAACCGAACCGGCGGTAAGGGAAGCATCCATTGTAAACTGCACCTTTGGATCTGTCTTTGAAACGGTTTCACTTTCAAACGAAATCTCCCGGTTGGATGGTCTCGTTTCTTTTCCATATACATTAAAATAAATGATACCGCCACTGCAATATCCTTCGATATATACCGGCGCATCCAGATTATTTTTAAACTTCAGATCTTTATAATTTCCGGCAATTGCCGCATCCATGGACGGTTCCACATAATGAACCAGCATGGAATGATTAAAACGCATCGTAATTTCCAGTTCTGCCCGGATAACTGCATTATATAAAGTCGTTGCAACCTGACAGATTCCACCGCCAAACGATTCCACTACCGTTCCGTTCTGATAGGCACCGGCCAGTTCATATCCGTTCTCCTGTGTAAACGGGCTGACCGTTTTTGCCAGATCAAACTCCTCTCCCGGATAAAGGATTGTACCATCTACTTTGCTCACTCCGGTTATGACATTTTTTGCACGTCCTGCACTCGAACTTGCAAAGTTTGTCGTATAAGAACCGATCAGATCCGTAATTTCTGCGAGTTCTTTCTCATCCCCGCGCGGTTCTACCGTCTTTGTTACCAGATCAATCTCATTATTGGAGCCGTCCCAGCCCTGTGCAAGAAAATCATTGATTGCATACACGGAATTTACGACATCCACCTCGACGCCTTCTTTTCCCTTTACAAATTCAAATTTTCCATTGACACGCTTTAATCCATTATCAACAGCCCCGACGGCAAGATCATCTGCGCTCTCATATATCTTTTCGGCCGTCGCCTGTTTGTTTACACTCAGATGCATATCGAGAACCAGTGTTTTCTTTTTGAGATCCTGCAGGGTTTTATACCGGTTGATCAGACTTCCGGCGTGTCCCACCGCCAAAGCTTCCTGCACGGCAGTATCCGCATCCGCGGTCACTCCCATATCTTCCGCAGTCATCTGAATGGAACCGGTTTCTCCTTTCAGCGTAAAAGTTGTATCCATCAGCCCATCCACGTATTCTTCTACCGCAGATATCGCCTGATTTTCTGTCATTCCTCCGACGTTTACATTTCCGATGGAAATTCCATTTTCAATGGTAGTCTCCTCTGCTGCCATCGCTGCCTGTGTATGAGAACCGAGTCCCACCACACAAAAAAGTACTGCTGCAGCCATTCCTAACTTTGTTATCTTCTTCATATTCTTCCTTTAAAATAATTTTAGCGTTATCTTGTATTTTAACATAAACAATCACTTTTTCAAGTGCCGCTACCCATAAATCAGCGCTGAAACCAGTGTTGTAACAACCATTGCAGCGATAACAACCAACGATATGAGTGCAATCAGCTGTCTTTTTCGTTTTGAACCATTAAAATTATACATACTATTCACCTCTTTCGCAAAATCAGTTATAATGAATACACAACAATATCAGAAAGGATTTCCATTATGTTTGTATTTCTTGCTATTTTTATCGTTTTTCTGCTGTATATTAACTTTTTGATGCATAAAAATAAACGCGCCCAGGAAAATCTCGAAAAACAGTTCTGGGACCGGGAGCACAGTGCGAATTTCACACGCAAAAAAGATATCAGCAATCTTAATTATCTTATCATAACAGAAGATAAAATACCACAAAACCTTACGACCGATGCCAAAAAATCACTGGAAACACTATGCGGTCAGAAAATGCTGAATCTTTCTTCCATGAGTAACACCGACCTGAAACTTGAATATGGTGTTGCAAACCTGGATGAACTCAGCGCATGTGATGACCGTTTTTCCACATTTGAACGAAATGCTGCCATCTATGCCCAGGAACTGAGTGATGCCGGATATACCGATCAGGCACGCCAGCTGCTGGAATTTGCAGTTTCCTGTCATGTCGACAACAGCAGCATCTACACACAGCTGGCAGCCATCTATCAGACCGGGGGCAATCTCTCCGGAATCTTGCAGCTGCAGGAAGCAGCTGCGCAGCTTGCGCCGTTTCCGCAAAAAATCATTCTGGAAAAACTTAAAAGTTTCCAGCCCTGATCTTATCCTGCAGCCGGGAGGCTTCACTGCGTGTAAGAGTCTCCCAGCTGATACTGTCTTTCCTTCCATATTGTTCCATCAGTTCCCTGAGCCGTTCTTTCTGATGCTCCGTTGCCGGCGTCTGTCTCTTTGCCTTATACACCAGAGGTTTCGGGACAAACAGTTCCGTGGAAGCACCTTCTATGGATTTTAAATTTTCAAATACCTTATAGGTTTCTACTGCATCATCCAGTGCCCGGTGTGCATGTTCCCGTTCAATCTGAAAATATTCGCACAGGCTTTCCAGTTTTTTCGATTGTGCCCCCGGAAGGAGTGCCCGCGCAATCCGCAGGGTATCACAGGCCGACAATTCCAGTGGAATTTTCTGATTGACGGCCCACTGCTTCAGAAAACTGTAATCAAAAATCAGATTATGTCCCACAAGAATATCATCCCCGATAAATTGCAGAAGTTCCTGCATTGCCACATTCTCTTCTTTCCCCAAAGCCGCCATTTCGTCTGTAATCCCGGTCAGCTGTACTACCGTTTCCGGAATTGACATTCCCGGACGCACGAGCGTTCCATATGTATCTGCAATCTCTCCGTTCCGTACACGAACCGCCCCGATTTCTATTACTTTGTCCCTTTTCGGAGCCAGTCCCGTCATCTCCAGATCAAGAACCGTATAATCCATTTTATGCACCTGCCTTACGCTTTCATACATGTTTATTATACACATATAAGAAAAGAAAACCAGCCAGAATATGGCCGGTTTTCTTCCACAATAACGCTCTTTATAAAATTCTTCCAAATAATACATCCAGTCCTGCCACCCACAGCAACAGTGCGCCAACGATATATACTTTGGTTTTTGCTTCATATCCGACACGATATCCGGTATAGATGCCGCCGATCACAAATGCAACGGTACATACAACAATCATGATCAGAATCATAAGCACATTCGTTTCCAGAAATCCAAATGCAATTCCCGTAAGCAGCGTGTAAATTCCACTGATACATGCCATGCGGACAAATCTCCGGATTCCAAGATGATGTTCCAGATGTTCTTCCACATGTTCGTTGCGGATTGCTTTTACCATCAGCCGGATGCCAAGAATCACAAAAATCACCATGGATATAATCTGTCCCAGCAGCTTTTCGTCCGGCACCGACCGGTAATGGCAGAACAGGGAGGACAAAAAATGCCCCAGATATAACGTAATCAGCTGTGCCAGCGCAACGATTCCACAGATCACTGTCAGATTTTTTTTATTTATTTTTGCAACCAGTGATCCCTGACATTCCATTGCTGCGAAAATATCCAGAGATACCCCTGCTATTATCAGCAGGTTTTCCATCCAGTTCATCCTTTTTCCTCCGACCATCAAAATTATTTGTTATTTTCACTGTCTGCCTTGATCGCATCCTGTTTATAAATAAATTTTACGCTTCCGTTTACACCGTCTGCAACCTTTGTAAATGTCTGGTAATCCTCACCCGCATCAAGCATTGCCTGCAGTTTATCGGTCAGCGGTTTGATATCTCCGTTATAGCTGTTCGCAATCTTGGAAATACCCTTCTCGTCGAATTCTACCATGCCATCTGCCAGCGTATGGGACCCGTCATCCAGTTTATCTACACCGGACACAATCTTTACCGTGGCATCGTTGAGTGCCTTGATTCCCTTCGTCAGTGTTGGAACTGCGTCTGCCAGAGACTGTGTTCCCTTACTGAGTGCTGCGGAACCGGTAACCAGACTGTAACCGTTTTCCTGTACTGCTTCAATCTGCTGTGCAATTGTAGCCTTTGCACTCTCTGCTCCTGTAACAGCAGCTGCACTTGCTGCCTGTACGGCCACATTCTGACATGCTCCTGCCAGCTGCTCCGACAGCGTCTTTAAGCTGCTCTCCACACCGTCTGTCACCTGCTCATTGTTTCTTCCTGCTGCAAGCTGTGCCTTGATTGTGCTCTGTGTCTTGTGAAAGAGTGTGTCCTTTGCCCCACTCTTTGCATACAGCAGTTCCGCAAGCTGTGCACTTGTCATACCATCCGATACGGCATACATAACCGTTGACGTCTGATCGTTTGCCTGTGCGCCCTTTGCCCACGCTGCTTTAATGCCGGCAGCCGCCTGATCTGCAGTAAGTTTGCTGTCTGCCGCCTGTCCTGCAGCTTTCAGCAATACCTGTCTTACCACTTCATTATACACGGTTTCTGCTGCATTTGCACTATAAGCGCCATCATAAAGAGAAGTAAATAATGCGCCATCCGTTGTGCTGCCATCTTTTCCTGTGCTGTAACGGAGTGCGGCATAGATCTGGTTTGCGACTTCCTGCGTTTTTCCGTTTGCAAACTCTTTTGCCACCGTCTCGGAAGCGGTCTTTGACGCTGCCTGTTTCTCTGTATCACTCATCTTTGTATTTAACGCTTTATCAAGTGTCTGGATTCCCTTGCTGATGGATTCTGCGCTGGTGTTTAATGTCTCCACACCTTTGCCCAGATCTCCGCTCTTTGAATTCAGCTCATTCATGCCGCTTGCATAATCCGCAAGATTTTTCTGTAACGTGTCCAGTCCATCGGATAATTCTTTTGATCCATCTTTTAACTTGCTGCTTGCATCCAGCATGTCATCAATCATATCATCCAGAGAAGAAGAATCCCCGCTCTTCATGGAAATCATGCTTCCGGCATTTGCCACGATCGTCATTGCCGTATCCAGCTTGAAATCTTTTACATCGGCAGTCACTTCGAAATCTTCCGGAAGTTCCAGATCATCGATGAAATCAGAATCTTTCACATTCAGACTTTCTTTGATTCCCGGCAATGCATAGCCGATAACCACATTGCTGTCCCCGTTCTGGGAAACTTTTCCGTTCTTTACTTCCACATTGCTGAAACTGTCATCCAATACCAGTGCCGTTACTGCTGCAAATGGAACCTTTACCGTCTGCTTGTTTCCGTTTACGGTTTCTTCATAAGAAGAATTATTTGTGTAATCATAATGTATGGTAACTTTTCCGGATTTTCCAGCCAGATCCTTCGGTGCAATCTCATTTCCATCCAGATAATAAGTAACTTTCAGGGAAACCGGAGCTTCACTGTCTGTTTTTCCCTGATAGTAAATATCGGCTCCATCTGCCTGCCAGGTCAGCTTCTCTCCGTTCTGTGAGAACTCCTCGCTTCCCTTCACATTTTTGATATCTGTCAGATTGGACTGATCCTCCAGTGTAGCGGACTGGTTTTTATTGATCAGATGATCGGTGACAATGGTATCATACACATTTCCCGTTGCATCGGAAATAAGGTAAACATTTTCATCTTTTCCGATTTCTTTATCACTGACAGATACCTGAAGCAGATCATCGATATCATCCTTCTTATCGGAAGAATCCTCTTTCTGCTCTGTCTGAACTGCAGCATCTTTCTTCTGATCTGCCTGCACGGCAACTGCTGTCATGCTGCTTCCAAGAAGCGCAATGGTCAGCACACCTGCCACAATACGGACTACATATTTATTTTTCAGTCTGGTTTTTAACTCTGGTAATTTCATAATTCCATCCTCCTATTTGATTTTGTTGCGAAATCCTGCACTTGATGCACAGATCACACGGTCAAATACCATGAACATGCTCGGCAGAATAAAGATTACGACAATCATACTGATGATCGCACCACGTGCCATCAGCATACATAATGAACCGATCATATCGATGTTGGAATATAATCCTACACCAAACGTTGCTGCAAAGAAACTGAGTGCACTGACAATGATCGACTGAATGGACTTGCTCAATGCATCGGTAATTGCTTCTTTCTTATCCATACCGCGGAAACGGTTCTTCTTATACTTGTTCGTCATAAGAATTGCATAATCGACCGTAGCTCCCAGCTGTATGGTTCCGATTACAATGGATGCAATAAACGGCAACACCGTTCCTGTATATGCCGGAATCCCCATATTGATGAAAATTGCAAATTCAATAACACATACCAGAATGATTGGAAGTGAAATGGACTTAAATGTCAGTAAAATAATAATAAAAATAGCTGCAATAGAAATAATACTTACATTTTTGAAATCCACATCGGTAATCTCAATCAGATCCTTGGTACATGGCGCCTCACCGATCAGCATTGCGGTATTATCGTATTTTTTAATAATCGCATTGATCTCATCACACTGTTTATTTACTTCATCCGTTGCAGATGCATATTCCGAAACAATGACCATCATCTGGTAATCTCCACTCTTGAAGATATCCTTCACATCGTCCGGAATGACATCCTGCGGAACCATCGGTCCGGTCAGGGAATCCATCGAAACCGCAAGTTTTACACCGTCTACTTTTTTGATCTCATCGATCATATTCATACTGTCTTTTTCAGACAGACTGCTTTTTGCCAGAACCATGTGGGTTGCACCCATATGATACTGTTCGGACAGCTTATCATTTCCGACTTTACTGCTGAAAGTCTCCGGCAGCGTACCAGTCAGATCATAATATACATTGGTATGTGTATATCCGTAGATTGCCGGAATCAGCACAACCAGAAACGCAATGACAAATACCACATGATGTTTTGTGATAAACCCTGCAATTCTACTAAGATCCGGAAGAATTACTTTATGTCTGGTCTTTTCGATTGCCTTATCGCAGACAAGAATCAGGGACGGAAGAATCGTTACACATCCGATAACACCAAAGACAACACCCTTTGCCATAACGATACCAAGGTCTTTTCCAAGGGTAAAGCTCATAAAACACAGTGCGATAAATCCGGCAACTGTTGTAATGGAGCTGCTGACCACGGAAGTAATTGTATTGGAAATCGCATGTGCCATGGCACGGTTTTTATCTCCGTCAAACCGCTCCTTCTGCTCCTGATAACTGTGCCACAGGAAAATGGAATAATCCATTGTAACACCGAGCTGCAGTACCGCCGCCAGTGCCTTGGTAATATAAGAAATCTCCCCGAAAAATACGTTGGAACCCAGATTGTAAATAATTGCCATGCCGATACTGATCAAAAACAGGAACGGAACAACTACGGAATCCATCGTAAGTGATAATACGATCAGAGAAAGCACAACGGCAATCAGAACATAGATCACACTCTCATTCTCTGCCAGTTTTCGGATATCATTGTTCACCGATGCCATACCACTGACAAAACACTGCTTTCCAACCAGATCATTGATCGTCTGGATCGCATCCATGGTGCCGTCCGACGACATGGACTCATCAAACAGGACTGCCATCAGCTGGCTGTCTGCGTCTTTGTTATTGAAAAAGTTGTAGATATCATCCGGAAGTGCTTCTCTTGGAATACTAAAATCCATAACGGAACCATACCAGATAACATTTTTTACATGAGGTACATCCTCAATCTTATCTGCTATTTTCTGCAGATCCTTATCCTGCATTCCCTCAACAACTACAAAAGAGAACGCGCCTGTTCCAAATTCATCCAGAAGGATATCCTGCCCTTTCATCGTTTCAATCTGTCCCGGCAGATAGGACAAAATGTCATAATTAATTCTGGTTTTCATATAGCCGATCGCGGATGGAATCAGCAGTAAAAAAGCCAGGATCAAAATCAGAAACCGACATTTAACGACTCCTTTTCCAAATTTAATCATTTTTTTCACCATCCTCTATTTTTCTCTCAGCCTATCATAAAAAAAAAGACCGAATATGAAAATATTCAATCTTTTCGTCATGTACTGCATGATTATACATTTTGAGTGATTTGTATGAATTCGTATACAAATCATTCAAAATGTCATCGCATATTCTTTTTATAATTCTTTGATGATGTCGGTCAGAGACCGGGTCAGCATATACTGATATGCTTCGGCCATTTCGCGCGGCGAGATGATCATTCCCATACTGATCCATTCCTCTGTTGCAAAACACATGGACTGTGCATAATAGGAAGATATCACCTCCGGCGTCAGCCATTTGTGTTTTGAAACCCTTCCGCTGCTTTCGTTTTGAATCAGTTCAAGCAATACTTCCCGCACACATTTTTTTGCGATATCGTGAAATTTGACCGATCCCTCCATTTTTACCAGCTGTGAATAAAATGCCTTGTCCTTTTCAATGTTGGTAAACAGCAGAACCATTGCTTCTATAATCATATCATTCCGGATCAGAGGTTCTACCGGCTCTAACAGTTCTGTCCGGATGATCCATTCAATAAGCTCAAATTTATCCTGAAAATGATTGTAAAACGTTGGCCGGATGACCCCTGCTTTATCAGTTATCTCTTTAATTGTAATTTTTTCTACCGGCCGCCTGACAGCAATCTCTTTCAAACTTTTTGCAAGCAGCTGGTCAATATCGGTTTTGCCCTGTATTGCCATTTCGTCTATTATCCTTATTCGTCAAATTCCATGGTCACAAAGTACCCTTTTTCTGTCTCCTTCACATCAATCACATCGCCTTCCCGGCTTTTTAAACGTTCGCCTACCGCATAATTTCCCGACATTGCTATTGCATGCTCAATGGTATAATAATAGGAAGTGGGAAGTTTTCCCTCTGTCACCTTCAGATGATCCCCTACTTTGGTCAGTCCCGGACGTTCCATTTTAAATTCCATCTGTCTCATCACGGTCACCTTCATTTTCCACAAACTCTGTATCAACAGTCTCTGTACGCCGTCTGTAATCCCTCGCTGCACGCGTTGCTGTGACAGCAATCCACAGATTCAGCGCTCCGTTGATAATCAGCACGATTCCTACCAGCATAATAAACTGTTTCAATACGGTAAGCGGACAGAAAACACAGACCAGACCGCAGACCAGACAGATGATAGCAAATACAAGATCCATGCCCCACTTTTCATATCCGTATTTTTTGGCATTCACAGCCTCCGTCACCGCACGAATTCCATGAAATACAAGTCCTACACCCAATATAACCGGAACCAGACTGACAATCAGCGACGGCTGGATGAGAAACCAGATTCCAACTGCAAGTACCAGAATTCCGACAATCGTTGATGCTCCAAATGTTGCAAGGCTCAAAATAAAGCTTCCCAGATAAATAATTCCAACGATGATCATTGCAACCGAAAGAAGTGTTCCGATCACATCAATGACTCCGCCTTTCCACACAACAAAAATAATTCCAAGCACAATACACAAAACAGAAGAAAGCAGATAATCTGCCTTTGCCCGCTTCAAAAATTCTCTCATGAAATGACGCCCCCTTTTGAAATATCTTTTGCAACATTATAACATTTCCTTTTTTATTGTTCAACTTTTCCTCTAAAAATGATATACTGTGCGCGGAGGTGAATATCATGGGAAAAGAAGTAAAAACCAATGCCGTGCGTATTCTGGAACGAAATAAAATCCCCTATGAACTGCTGACTTATGAATGTGACGAATTTATAGATGGAATTCATTCTGCCGAAGCCACCGGCACCCCGGTTGCCCAGACTTACAAAACGCTTGTCATGCAGGGCAAAAGCAAAAAATACTACGTATTTGTCATTCCAATTGCCGAAGAGGTTGATCTGAAAGCTGCCGCGCGTGCAGTTTCCGAGAAATCCGTAGAAATGATCCATGTCAAAGATTTAACTGCAATCACTGGTTATGTCCGTGGAGGCTGCAGTCCGCTTGGCATGAAAAAAGCATTTCCAACCGTTATCGATGCCTCTGCCAGGCAATATTCTGAAATTTATGTAAGCGGCGGCCGTATCGGAACCAGCATCCGGCTTGACCCTCAGGATCTGGCACGGATTGTCCGCGCTACTTTTGCGGATATTCTTGCCAGACCATAAAAAGAAAAGTGTGCCAGGTTTATTTCCCTGACACACTTTTTCTTTTAATTTTCGCCCGGCTGCCGGATAATATCCAGCACACGCTGCAACTCGGCTCCCTCTGCCGGAGCCTCTCCATAGTCAACATGCTTCCAGTCTTTTTTGAATTCTCCAAGCAGATGTTTTCCCGGATCCTGGGTCCGTTCAATCGTAAAATATCTGCCCTCCTGCGTTTCGTCATTCCATGCAAAATAAACACGGAAACAGGATGGAACTCCCATATCGCGTACCGGCAGATCCACACGGACAATCAGTAAACTGTCGGACAAATCCATAACCATAACGGAGAAATCTTCCGGCAGATACGGATACATACGTTTCTGCTGATAACATTCCTCAAAAAACTGATCCATATATTCTTCTTTCTTCTCGCAGAGGTCATCCATCATCTGTTTGCCCTGCGCAAAAAAGCGCTTTGGCATAAAACCAAATTCAAACTGCTTACGTTCAAACAACAGATACTGTTCCTGTGTAAGCTGCATCTTCTTTGGCTGCGCTCCCTCTTTACGCTTCTTTTCCACTTCCTCGATTTTTTCCACCAGTGCACGTTTAAAAATCAGATTCTGTGTGAATGGATTGATCACTATTCCGGATACCTTTTCATCCTGCTGAAAAACCATGTTATTCGTTGCAAGGAACGGCATGTTTATAACTGCTTCACTCCTTGGAGATTCCGGAATCTCCTTTTTACTTGTATAAATTGGAAGAAACATTCCGTTTTTCGGACTGTTGATCAGACACGGAACCGGCTTCTTTTCATCATTTAAATTTGCCGGAACAAGCACACGTCTGGTTCGCATCAGCTCGATCAGGGCATTTAAATTCTCACCGGTTTTTTCTTTCAGATATAGATCTATCTGTGCTTCCACATCTTCATTTTTTACATCAAGTGTCATGCTTGGATCTGTTGGTTTCTCCTGCTTGAGATCCTGCTTCTTCATGACATCTTTTAACTTCTTTTTGTCGATCATCTGTGTATATCTCCTAACCCCATGCTGTCGGTATTGTACAGGTCAATCCCTGTGCTCATGATATAAAAGCATTTTAGCACATATTTTCAGGAGATTCCATACCTTTATACGGTTTTTGAATCATCAAGCGTTTTCTGGATCAGTTTATCAAGTCTTCTTCCGATCCTGGCATATTTTTCAATGCGGCGTTCCATTTCCGGCGGAACTCCTTTTTTGTAAGAAACCCGGTTATCCATTCCTGCCCACGCATCCATGATCATCGTCCGCAGCTGCAATTCCACACGAACCACAGTTGTCTTTCCTTTGTAAGACATCGGGATATCCAGAACGATATGGTAACTCTCATACCCATTTTTCTTTGGTTTTCGAATGTAATCTTTTGCCTTTACTACGGTATATGTGTCTGTTTTTCCGATCTGCCGCGCAATCCAGTAAATTTCCTTGACACTGTAGCAGATACAGCGAACCCCGGAAATATCGTTCAGTGCAGTAACTGCGGTATCAAAATCCACGTCATAATCCTTGCGCTGCAGCTTCTCTGCAATGCTCTCCGGCGTCTTCATCCGTGTTTCGATAAAACGTACAAATCCCTGTCCTGTTTTTTCTTCATATTCCCGGTTCAGTTCCCGCAGCCGGTTTACCACAATCTCTCTTGCCAGTGCATGTTTTCTCTGAAAATCATCATCTTGCCAGTGCTTCCGGAGTTTTTCTAATTCATCCATAACTTACCTTCCCTGCTTTCTGTTATATCTATCCTATTCTATTCTCCACTTTTCTACAGGATAACAGGGGCATGTAAATACAGACTTCTTCCCTATGTAAATTGTTTGTAAAAACTATGTGGTGAGAATCTTTTTTTCCACAAGCATTTTAACAAATTCCCGATCCCGGAAACTCCATGGCTGCGTCTCACAAAATGGTTCGTTCCCATCGATAATCTCCTGTGCGGTTGCCCATTCCAGATGAAATCCTTTCTCGATCTCGCTTTCGGTCATGTGCGTCTGTGTCATTTCTTCTTTTGCATCACAGAAAAAAAAGCAGGAGTGACAGACATAGATCTTGTTTTTTTCAAACAGATCTCGCCGCCGCTCCACAATTTCTCCAATCGGACGGATGGATTCCGGGATCACAATAAGCCCGGATTCCTCCCCCACTTCACGAATCAGTGCATCTTCCAGCTTCTCGCCCGGTTCCACACCTCCGCCGAGAATTTTATAATCTCCGGCACTACCATGTTGTGTTGCAATTTTTCCATCACGAATAATCACGCCGCGTGTCGAGTATTTTTCGAACACGGGCATTCCCTCTTCATAATCTTTTTTATCTAATGTTAAAAGTATCTGCACGGCATTTCTCCTTTGCTGTTCCGACATACAATTTTGTATCATTATAGCACTATCATGGGGGTTTGTGCAGATGTTTTAAATATAAGTTTTTTCAATGCGACGAATTTGTGCGAGTGTTTTAAATATAAGTTTTCTCAATGTGACGGAAGAAGGGGGACATTCTCTTTCTACAGAAAAATTTGCAAATTAGCGCCGATATTAATTTCAGGTTGGTTTAGCAAAAGTTTTACTTTTATGCTATTAGCTTTATATGATGGAACTACGGCGCAGTTGCAAATTTGTTCTTCCGAAAGAAATGTCCCCCTTCTTCCTGTGGATTGGAGAAAATATAGTTGAGAAATATATTTCCGCAAATCCTGTCTGTTGAATAAATATAAAGGCACCAGAACCTGCAGTTAAAGGTGCTCCCGGAAGGAAATGCATACAATGAGTGCTTACGGTAAAGGGATAAATACTTTGGAAGTTTGACATGCAAATAAGTGGAAATTTCATTGCTGGTATTTTGTGAAACAATCGTTCTATTGAAACTTTTATATGATCGGGCATTATGAACTTATAAATGAAAGATGAGGGCTATATAATCAAAATTCATAGGAAAAATGCCATCGTGATATCTATGCCAATAAAATTCAGTAAAAGATACCATCGTGGTATCTATGCCAATAAAATTCAGTAAAAAATTCCACCGTGGTATCTATGCCAATAAAATTCATGTAAAAGATACCATTGTGGTACCTACACGCTGAAAATTTAACATTCAGATACCGGAAGGTCTCTATAGATCAAAAATTGCTTTTCCAGATACCGCTTTTTCTAAAAAACCGGTATCTGGAAAAGCAATTTTTACTATATAGGTGACATTTCCTGATTTCAAGCATTAAAATTTCGGAAAACTGTCACCTAAAACTTTAATTTTTCGTCTATAGATACCCCGCCTTATCATCGAGTGATTTAACAGGGTATTTTTATGTTTATTCCAGTTCATGGGATTCGTAGCTGTTTTTGAGGCGTCCCTTTAACTGCAGGTTCTGGTGCCTTTATGTTTGTTCCACAGACAGGATTTGCGGACATCATTCTTTTACTTATGGTTTTCCAATCCACAGGAAGAAGGGGTACATTTCTTTCGGAAGAACAAATTTACAACTGCGCCGTAGTTCCATCATATAACGTTAATAGCATAAAAGTAAAACCTTTGCCAAACCAACCTGAAATCAACATCGGCGCTGACTTGTAAATTTTTCTGTAGAAAGAGAATGTACCCCTTCTTCCGTCGCATAGAGAAACCTTATATCTAAAACAACTCCCCCGCAAATCCGTCCCACTTGCCAAACCCAAAGGCTCCCAGACCCCGCAGTTAACCAGCAATTTATAAAGTTTTGAGATACTCTACAATACTTGTCACACTGTTGGCACCATCCGCCACCGCGGTCACAATCTGACGCAGCTTCTTGGTGCGGACATCTCCTGCCACAAAAAGCCCCGGCTGCTCCGTCACACCGTCTTCTCCGGCACGCACATAGCCATGATCTAAATCCAGCACAGAAGCCACCGCATCGGTCTGCGGATTCATACCGACTGCGATAAAGATACCGCTGACCGGCAGTTCTTTTTCTTCTCCTGTTCCGGTGTTTGCAATTACCAGATGATCGACCATCTGCTCCCCACAGATTTCTTTCACCACGGTATCCGGCAGGAAGGTGATCTTCGGCTCATTTGCCACCTGTTCCTGCAGTACCTTCGTGCCACGCAGTTCCTGTCTGCGGTGAATCAGATACACTTTTTCACATCCGGCTGCCAGATACAGGGCATCTTCCAGTGCCACATCTCCACCGCCGACAACCGCCACTGTCTTGTTACGGAAAAAAGCTCCATCACAGGTTGCACAGTAAGACACCCCGGCTCCTGCCAGTGTTTCTTCTCCCGGCACCCCGAGTTTCCGGTGTCCGGCTCCGGTTGCCAGCAGTACCGTTTTTGTCTCATAGACGGTTCCGGAAGCACCGGTGATTTTCCACGTTCCGTCTGTATTTTTCTCTACGTTATCCACTTCATCGCTGATGAACGGAACCTCCAGTGCTTTTGCATGCTGCTCAAATTTCTGTGCCAGATCAAACCCATTGGTTTCCGGCAGTCCCAGATAATTATCAACTTCCTGCGTATAAATCATCTGTCCGCCCCCCATCGGCTCTTTCTCTAAAACAACCACATCCAGACAGGCACGCTTTGCGTAAACAGCTGCCGAAAGACCTGCCGGACCGCTTCCTATAATGACTAAATCGTACATGTTATTCCTCCTGATTTTCAAAAAATCTATTTCATAAATAATGGCATTTTTATTCTTTCCTATTTTACCATACCCCTATACAATGCGCTATTTTCTTTTCTTTAAAAATGACAAAATATCCTTCTTTTACAAAAATTTTACGTGATTCCGGGTTGAAAAATTCATTTACAAATGCTACCATAACCAAGGATTTAAATCCACAATCATAAAAATCTGAGTAATGGAGGTGAAATTCATGGACAGTAACGATAGTTTTGGGCGAAGTAGACATTTGAATGCCGATGCTTTTTTCACTGGTAAAATTATCGTTTTCACTGGAAAATGAATTTTGCCGATTCATGATGTTTAAAGCACCGGTAGGTGCTTTTTTTGTGCCTGAATATATAAAACTGTATACCTGAGCCCTTTTCTATTGTGCATATCCGCAGCATGATGTAGCTTTTGTTGCACATGATGACTGCACACAAGGAAAGGAGAATTCATATGAACAAGAAATATTTAGAGCTTACAAAGCTGATCCGAAGCAAACAGAATGACCATGAAATCTTAAAATGCTTATCTAATTATCACGAAAACGACATTGCCGATATGCTTACGGTTATGACTCCAAAAGAAAGGAAACGTATTTATACGCTTCTGGGACCACAGAAAATTGCGGAAATCTTCGCATATCTGGATGAACCACAAATCTACTTTTCCGAACTCTCCGTCAAAGATGCCTCCAAAGTAGTTTCCCTGATGGATTCCGATGATGCCGTTGACGTCCTCGAAACACTCGACGATAAAAAGAAATATGAAATCGTGGAAAACCTGGACAAAGCTGCCATAAAAGATGTAAAAATGCTGCTTTCCTATGACGATGACGAAATCGGAAGCTGCATGACAACCAACTACATCTGCATTCCAAAGGGACTTTCCGTCCGTCAGGCAATGAGCGAACTGGTACGTCAGGCCGGAACCAATGACAATATTTCAACCATTTATGTACTGGATGAATCCCTGAAATTTGCCGGTGCTATTGATCTGAAAGATCTTATTATTGCAAGAAAACATGATGTGCTTGATGATATTATCGTCCACTCCTATCCATCGGTAACCGATCACGAAAAAATTGATGACTGCATGGAAAAAATCATGGATTATTCGGAAGATTCCATTCCTGTCCTGTCGCAGGACGGTCATATGCTCGGTGTTATTACATCCGAAGATATCGTAGAGATGGTTGACAATGAGATGGGGGAAGACTACGCAAAACTGGCCGGTCTCACTGCCGAAGAAGATCTCAAAGAAACCACTGTACAAAGCATGAAAAAACGTCTCCCATGGCTCATCATCCTGCTGTTCCTCGGGATGATCGTTTCCTCTGTTGTAGGTGTCTTTGAGCATGTTGTGGCTGTGCTTCCGATTGTAATCTGTTTCCAGTCCCTTGTGCTTGACATGGCCGGGAACGTTGGTACCCAGTCTCTGGCAGTTACCATCCGTGTCCTGATGGATGAAACACTCACCGGAAAACAAAAACTTTTCTTACTGGTAAAAGAAATGAAAATTGGTCTTTTAAATGGTGGAATCCTTGGTATTATGGCACTTGCACTGCTTGGCATCTACATCCACCTGTTTAAGGGATACACCTGGATCGGAGCATTTGGCATCTCCGGCTGCGTCGGCATCTCGCTTCTCGTGGCAATGGTGATCTCAAGCCTCGTAGGTACTGTGATTCCCATGTTTTTCCATAAGATAAAAATCGATCCTGCGGTTGCATCCGGTCCACTCATTACAACCGTCAATGACCTTGTGGCTGTTGTGACTTATTACGGTCTGGCATTTTTGTTACTGATCATGTAAAAAGATAATCTTTGCACCATACTACCGAAAAATGCTGCCTGACAACAATATGTTACAGGCAGCATTTCTATTCAACAATTTCTAAGCTGCATAGGAGATATCGCTTACGAGAGATACCCCAGATAGAAAATCTATCCGCAGACGGATACCCTTTACTGAATAACCAGTTCTTCAATCGTCACATTTTTCTCTTTGTCAATGTCAAAAGCTTTAAGCACCGGCTGATCCATATCCATCAGGGAAAGAATCAGGTAATTGACCGCCGGATCATACGCCAGGCGCTTATCTTCCTCGGACGGGCGTGACGGCGATTCCGGATGGGAATGCCAGTTGCCAAGCGGTACCAGATGGTTCGCACGCATATCTTTAACTGCGGCAAGCTGTTCCTTCGGGTTCATGGAAAAATGCTCATTGGTGTGATCCACATTTTCCAGAAGGTACACCTTCTCGATGATCTTTTTGTCACCGTCTTTGGTGCCTGCAATCAGACCACATGCCTCTTCCGGAAGGTTTTCCTTCGCATGAGCTAAGATTTTTTCATAGTCTGCTTTTTTCATGGTAAGCATAAAATTTTCCTCCTTACCTCTTTCAATGATCCGGGCACTCGATCTGCTCGTAATCAATCAGTTCTGTGATGGTCGGATGATCGCCACAGATTGCACACTTATGATCTGCCTTTGGCAGTTTGATCGTGTGGAATTCCATCTTTAACGCATCAAAAGTCAGAAGCTTTCCGGTTAAGAGATCGCCAACACCGATCAGGTACTTGATGGCTTCCATCGCCTGTAAGGATCCGATGACACCGCCCATTGCGCCGATGACACCAGCCTGCTTGCAGGTCGGAACTGCATCCTTTGGTGGTGGATTCTTGAATACACAACGATAGCATGGTCCTTCTCCCGGAACATAGGTCATGAGCTGACCCTTGAAACGGATGATTCCTGCATGGGAAAATGGCTTCTTTGCCATTACACAGGCATCGTTGATTAAGAATTTTGCCGGGAAGTTATCGGTTCCATCAATGATGAAATCATAATCTTTAATGAGATCCATAATATTTTCAGAAGTAACGAACTCACGGTATGTATTTACAGTTACATCCGGGTTCATTGCGTTCATGGTCTCTTTTGCAGATTTTACTTTTGCTTTTCCTACATCTGCGGTGCCGTGAATGATCTGACGCTGTAAGTTGGACAGATCCACTTCATCTGCATCGACAATACCGATGGTTCCCACACCGGCTGCGGCAAGATACATTGCTGCCGGTGCACCGAGTCCGCCTGCACCGATAATCAAAACTTTTCCGTTAAGGAGCTTTTTCTGTCCCTTCACACCAACCTCCTGCAGGATGATGTGACGGCTGTAACGCTCCATCTGTTCATTGGTAAATGCCATTAGAAGCTTCCTCCTCCCATGAAGTATAAGAATTCAACTACATCGTTTTCCTTTAATGTTACGTTTGCAAGATCGTGATTTTCTACGAAATCATCGTTTACGGTAACGGTCACATATTCCGGATTTTCAACCTTCTCGTCAACAACGAGCTGTGCCAGCGTGGTTCCCTCTTTGATGTCTTTTACGTTTCCTGCGATTGTTACTTTCATCGGTAACTCCTCCTAAATATATTTTTTCACAATTTCTTCCAGTTCCGGCTTCTTAATCAGACCGCGCACACGCTCTGCTTCCTTTCCATCTTTGAAAAACAGGATGGTCGGAGAAACCATAACGGAATACTGTTCTGCCAGTTCCCCGTCAAAATTTGCATTGACTTTGACCACTTTTAAGCGATCCTCATAATCATCTTCGATATCGCCAAGAATCGGTGACATCTGTTTGCACGGAATGCAGGAATCGGAATAAAACTCCACCAGTACCGGTATAGAAGCCTGCAAAACCTCCGCTTCAAAATTATCTTTACTTACTCTTGCTGCCATGCGCTTAACCTCTCTTGTCTACTCTTCGAGTTTCTTTACAATAAGGTCATAAGTTCCATCTTCATTGTCGATCAGCTTTAATACCTGCTGTCCCTCTTCCTTGAAACTTCTCGGTACGTTCTGCACCGGCTCTCCATCATTCATATGTACGGAAAGCACCTGTCCGATCTCTAACTCTTCCATGGCCACCTTTGCCTTGACAAACGTCATCGGGCAGACCACATCCGTAATATCTACAGTTTCATCAATTGTAAAATCAGCCATTGTATGCCTCCTTTATCTTCTCTTCAAATTTATCAAGTCCCACTCTCTCGAGTGTCATGCGGAAACGCTCTCCTGGATTGGCATTGTCATCAAAGAACTGGATTGCCGCATCGGTAATGCGGAATAACTGTTCCTCGGATGTCACAAGCGGAAGATAATTCTCGCCTTTGTATACGCGGTTTCCAAACAGTCCACCGAAAGATACCTCAAATGCAGGTGTCGCTTTCCATGCATCGGTCGGACAGGCCTTTACACAGCGTCCGCAGTTGTTACATTTTTCCTCATCGAGAACGATTTTTCCGTCCACGGTGCTGATTGCATCCACGCGGCAGGTCTTCTCACAGATCCCACAGTTGATGCAGGCTGCTTCCTCCCATTCCACAATAGATGCACCCTTGATTCCGACATCATTTTCTTCTGCCTTTAAGCAGTTGTTCTGGCATCCGGTTACACCAAATTTAAACTTATGCGGAAGTTCTCTTGCAAAATAACGCTCATCCAGTTTTTTTGCAATATCATAACTGTCAATATTTCCACTAGGGCATACCGCCGATCCCTGACAGGCTGTAATCGTACGGACACGCGGTCCACACACACCCGGCTTACATCCCCCGGTTGCCAGCACTTCCTTAACTTCTTCTACATCGTCAAGTTTGATAAATGGGATTTCCACACTCTGACGGGAAGTCAGATGTACGTGTCCGTCTCCGTATTTTTCTGCAACCTTTGCGATAATCTGTAAATTCTCTGCTGTAAGATTTCCACCTACCACAGCCAGCCGCAGGGAAAAATTATTTTTTTGTTTCTGGCGCATAAATCCGCCTTTTTTCAATGTAGCATAATCAACAGCCATTACTCTCTCCTTTAAACCTTGTGTATTTTTCTTTGTTTATCCGGCGGTATTTTGGATTGCTGCTGTAAAATCCTGCTTCAGATCTTCGATATCCTCAATACCGACACTTATTCTTATCATATCATCAAATACGGCGGCGTCAATCTTTTCCTGCTCGGTTGAGTGTGCCGCCAGTGTGGATTCCGGATGTACGATCAGTGTCTTGGTATCTCCGATATTGGATACGATCTGCGGAATGGTCAGCGCATTCATGATTGCAAAAGCGCGTTCCTTGCTTCCCACGCGAATGGTTAAAATTGCTCCAAATCTTCCATCCAGCAACTGCTTTGCCACACCGTTCCACGGACTTGATGCAAGTCCCGGATAGTTTACGCTGATTCCCGGAATGGTTTCCAGATAAGCCGCAAGCTGCATTGCGTTGTCACACGCCCGCTCCATACGAAGCCCCAGTGTCTCCATACCAAGCAGATTATAGTATGCAGTCTGCGGCGCCATACAGGCTCCCATGTTGCGGAACAATCCGTTTCTCAGTTTTGCAGTAAAGGCAAATTTTGCAAACTTTTTATAGTCTTTCATGCCCGGATACCGCTCCAGATCCCATTTGAATCTTCCCGCATCGGTGATCACACCACTGATGGCACTGCTGTTGCCGTTGATGTATTTGGATGTGGAATTGATCACGATGTCTGCGCCAAGTTCGAGCGGACGAACGAGAAACGCGGTAGCTACCGTATTATCGATCATGAGCGGAAGATTGTGCCGCTTTGCGATCCCTGCAAGTGCCGGGATGTCGGTCACATCCAGCTTTGGATTTCCAATCGTCTCCGCGAAAATGACTCTCGTCTTATCCGTGATCTTTGATTCGAGATCTGCCAGATCATTCGTATCTGCAAAAATTGTTGTAATCCCAAACGCTTCCAGATCGTGGTAAAGATCAATCGTTCCTCCATACAGGCTGGTGCTTGTGATGATCTCATCACCACTTCCTACGATATTCAGAAGGGCATTGGTAATTGCCGCCATGCCGGATGCACAGGCAACGGATGCCACACCTTTTTCCAGAACCGTCATGCGTTCTTCAAATGCTGCGATGGTCGGGTTATTGATTCTCGTGTAAGAATATCCAGCAGCTTTGTTGTGAAACAGCTTCTCATGCTGCTCTGCCGATGGCTGAAAGAAAGCACTGGACTGGTACACCGGGGTAAGTGTGGCTCCGGTCACCGGATCTCCGGTTTTTGTACCATGTAGTAGTTCTGTGTTGAATCCCATTTCATTTCCCCTAATTCATACTTATCTAATAGGTTTAATATGTTATAGTTAATATACCGCAATCATACCCTATTGTCAACCTTTTATTTCCACTTATTTTTCCAGCAAAAAAATCCCCACTGGTGAAAACCAGCAGGGATTCCATTCTCATAATAAAATTATTATTCTGTCCAGTGCTCATCCTTAAATACGATGCGGCGGTAAGTCTCAAAATCAACCCACTTATTAAAGAAGTTCTCAGAGATCTCACTGCCCTCTGCGGAAAGCTCCTTCTTGAACGCATCCACATCTGCGGCACTTGTTACATGAACTGCAAATCCACGGCCGTTGATGACAGGCACATCGTTGTATGCAAAGTCAGCAAGCGGAATAATTGCAGTAACCTTCTGGTCACGGATGGATACCGCTACCTGCTCACGCAGAACAACCACATCAAAGCTGTCCGGATACTGATACGTCTCACCCTTGACCGGAATCACATCACCGATCGTGTAAGTTTTATCGGAAGGCTGTACCTTAAAGACGTTCATCGCCTCAAGGTCATAGTAATATTCCTCGAAGATATCTCCGTTTGCCTTGAGATTTCCGTGGGCAAATGCGCATTTTAAGTCTTTCGTCTCATCGAGCGTTGGATTTTCCACAACACCACATGCGGAAGTCATGTTGGAAATACGGTCGATCAGGATCAGTTCTCCCAATGTCTTATGCTTTGCAAAAGCATCAATGACGATCTCTTCCTGCAATACCAGATCGCAGACCGCAATCTCGTTCTTGCGCAGGCGGCCAACCGGAATAAATTCACCGGTGTTGACATCAATCTTGTACTGGATATTCTTTAAGATACCCGGAATCGTACGTGTACCGAGTTTTACGAGATAATCTTTGCCGACGGTCAGTTCCTCATCGTCCATCCAGAGGATTGTTGCGGTAAATTTCTTGCTGACCGGAAGCTTCGTATCTTTTGCGAGAACACATCCGCGGGATACATCCACTTCCTTGTCAAGCTGGATGGTAACTGGACGGCCTGCATCTGCAGTCTGTGCATCTTTATCTCCGACTAAAATGCTCTTTACTTTTGCATGCTCATTGCTTGGCAGAGTCACGATTGTATCACCGACCGATACAGCGCCACTCTCGATCTGTCCCTGGAAACCACGGAACGTGTGATCCGGACGGCAGACACGCTGTACCGGCATATAGAAGCCTTCTTCCTGCTTCTTTTCGCTCACATCGATATTCTCTAAGTAAGCAAGCAGTGGCTCCTGCGTGTACCATGGCATATTGTCGGAATGGGTGGTGACATTGTCACCCTCGGTTGCAGATACCGGAATGATCTTGACACTCGCTAAATGCAGTTCCTTGGAAAGTTCCTGAATTTGGTCAACGATCTCCTTGAAACGCTCCTCACTGTAATCGACAAGATCCATCTTATTTACAGCAAATACAAAGTAACGGATTCCCATCAGTGCACAGATTCTGGCATGTCTTCTGGTCTGTACGAGCACGCCCTGCTTTGCATCCACAAGGATAACGGCAAGGTCTGCAAAGGATGCACCGACTGCCATGTTTCTTGTGTACTCCTCATGTCCCGGAGTATCTGCCACGATAAAGCTTCTCTTTTCGGTTGTAAAGTAACGGTATGCCACATCAATGGTGATACCCTGTTCACGCTCTGCCATCAGTCCGTCCAGAAGGAGGGAGTAATCGATTGCGCCGCCGCGGCTTCCTACTTTGGAATCCAGCTCCAACGCTTTCTCCTGATCTGCGTAAAGCAGTTTGGAATCGTATAAAATATGTCCGATCAGTGTGGACTTTCCATCGTCTACACTACCGCAGGTAATAAATTTCAATAATCCGCTCATTTTAGAAATAACCCTCCCTCTTTCTTCGTTCCATGCTGCCGGCTGCCTCGTTGTCAATGACACGGGTGGTCCGCTCAGACTCTACAGCACTCAAGGTCTCGTCAATAATCTCATCTAATGTGGTCGCGTTGGATTCGATTCCACCGGTCAGTGGATAGCATCCCAAGGTACGGAAACGCACATTCTTGTATTCAATTTTCTCACCCGGACGAAGTTTCAGACGATCATCATCCACCATGATAATCTGTCCGTCACGCTCAATCACCGGACGCTTTGCTGCAAAATACAGCGGCACGATATCGATGTTTTCTCTCTTTATGTACTCCCAGATATCCGTCTCCGTCCAGTTGGAAATCGGGAACACACGAATACTCTCACCCTTGTTGATCTTGGAGTTATAAAGTTTCCACATCTCCGGTCTCTGGTTCTTCGGGTCCCATGCATGATTCTCATTACGGAAAGAGAAAATTCTCTCTTTTGCACGGGATTTTTCCTCATCACGACGTCCGCCGCCGAATGCTGCAGTAAATCCGTATTTATTCAACGCCTGTTTTAATGCCTGTGTCTTCATGATGTCGGTGTACTGGCTGCCGTAATCAAACGGATTGATGCCACGCTTTACACCGTCCTCGTTGATATACTCGATCATGTTAATCCCAAGTTTCTTTGCCGTCTCATCACGGAACTGAATCATTTCCTTGAATTTCCATGTCGTGTTCACATGTAAAAATGGGAATGGCGGCTTCTCCGGATAAAATGCTTTCATGGCAAGATGAAGCATTACCGAACTGTCCTTTCCTATGGAATAAAGCATTACTGGTTTTTCACACTCTGCCGCTACCTCACGGATAATGTAGATTGCTTCCGCTTCGAGTGCATCAAGATGAGATAATTGACTCATGATCTTCCTCCTTAATATTTATTCGAATCCTTTTTATTCACAACAATTGTTTCTATTGTACCATCTGTTTTTTTAATTCGCCAGTGTAACAGATCTCCTTCCGTATGAACGGTCATCTGGCTTCCCATGCCGCCGATGTCGGCACCCAGGTAATAGGAAATTGCCTCAAACGGACACTCCTTGATACAGGAGGCGCATCCCCAGCAGTCCTTCGGATACCGGATCACGGCTTTTTTTTCTTCGCCGCGCACGATCAGGCTTCCCGGACAGACATCCAGACATTTTCCACATGCCCTGCATTTCATGGAATCAATCGCGATGCTCATAGGTTTCTCCTCCTTTCACCAGATCTCTGCGGATCATCGTAATCTGGTCCCCGTTCTTTTTCGAGTTTACATAGCAGAGCCATGCATCACTCTTCTCCGGATAATCCAGATTCTCCGCGAAACTGTGCCAGCGTGTCTCCTTGCGTGCACGCAGATGTGCGATCACAGTCAGGCACACGGTCAGGCGTTCTTTCAGCTCATAGATAAACATCAGCTCATGCATATCGGCTGCCGCAAGTCCTTTTGCAAGGATCTGCAGTTTCTTTATTTTTTCTTCCGCCATGGCAAGCTGCTTTTCGTTGAACTGGTAATGGGTTCCGATTCCGCCTGCATACTGGTCCATGACTTTCTGCATGGCTTCCTCGAGTTCCTCAACGGTAAATGCCGGGTCCTGCTTTGTGAGAAATGCATCATACTCGGCAATTTTATTTTCAAGAACCGCTTCTTCATCAGAAGCCGCCGTATCTGCCACCTGTTCTTCGTTTAATTTCTGCACGATGGAATGGGCTGCGATCTCGCCCTCCACCAGTGCGCCGGTTACATATTTCTGTGGACAGCCGCCTGCCACATCTCCGGCAGCATAGAGTCCGTGGATCGTTGTCTCGCGTTCGGTATCTACCCAGTAACCGCTGGCGGTATGACCACCTACGATGTACGGCTCGGTTCCCTCGATTTCCACGTTCTGTTCGCTTGGATTTTTCCCGGATTCCACCCACTTAAGTGTCTGTCCCGGCGCCATGTTTAAGTATGCTTTTAAGAGCGATTCATCCTGTTCTGCGGAGATGTCTTCGGTGCGAAGATAACATGGTCCGCGTCCCTGTACGTTTTCTTCAACAGTTCCGTACACACGCTGGGAAGTAGTCAGACCGTATTTTGTCTCATACACTTCTCCGTGTGCGTTGATCTGCTTTGCTCCGACACCCTGTGCAATCGTTCCGGTCGGAGCGATCGTATCTTTACAGCGCAGGGCGATGAAGCGCATCTCAAATGTGGTCATCTCGGCTCCGGCTTCCATTCCCATGGCATATCCGGCACCGGTGTTAAACGGCGGATACCACATTTTATGACGGGAAAAACCCGGATTGTTCGGGCGGTAAAGTCCTGCGGCTCCTCCGGTTGCGATCAGCACTTTTTTTGCACGGATCTCGTAGGCCGTACCGTCTGCAATGGAAAAACCGACGGCTCCTTCGATCTTATTATTGTTTACCAGATAATCGGTGATGTTTAACTGGTTGATGACGGTCACATCGTCTAATTTGCTGACAGCATCTGCAAGAAGCGGCTTGAAGTTTTCGCCGTTGATCTTGATATTGCGGTTTCCTCTTGCCACATACTCGCCGTTTTCGTCTTTTAAGATGATCAGACCAAGCTGTTCCATTTTGGCGGTCACACGGTTGAGTCCTTCGGACATGGTCAAAAGCAGATCCGGCCGGACGATGCCGTCGGCATCTTTTGTGGCATAGTCCACGTAATCCTGCGGAACATGACCTTTGGTGATATAGGCATTGAGCGCGTTGACTCCGGCTGCCAGACAGCCACTGCGCTTGATGTTGGCTTTTTCTGCTATGATTATGGAATAATCAGATTGTTCACGGATGGTCATTGCCGCGTAGCAGCCTGCTGTGCCGCCGCCGATGATGAGGACATCCGTATGGAGTATTTTTTTCCCCTCGATTTTCATAAGTAATCCTTCCTTGTGATTAAATGTAGAAGACCTCGCCTTCCTGCATCTCTCTATTTTCTACGAGATAGGTCTGGTTTTCATCAAATATGTAAAGCCGGTAGATTAAGACATACACTTTTTCACCGATCTCTACCGGATCTTTTTCAAGTGAGCGCTCGGTGACGATCGGGATACCTCCCACATCAACGACAACATCCAGATGATTTCCTCGGAATATCACATCTTTTACGATTCCACGCTCGGCGGCACTCATGTGCTGCGGTGGCTCGCTTCTGGACATGCGGACAAATTCCGGACGGATAACTGCGTGGGTTGCGCCCTCGACCGGATCAAATCCAAGCAGACGCTCATAATGCTCTACGATCGAGGAACGGCCGATAAACTGTGCCACGAACGGGGTGTCCGGTGATTTATAAATTTCCATCGGCGTTCCCATCTGCTCGATATGTCCATGGTTTGTGATGATAATCTCATCGGCCACCTCGACGGCTTCATCCTGATCATGGGTGACAAAAATGCTTGTAATGCCAAGCTTTACAACCATCTCGCGAAGCCAGTTGCGAAGTTCGGTGCGGACTTTTGCATCGATTGCCGCAAACGGCTCATCGAGAAGAAGTACCTGCGGATTCGGTGCAAGTGCGCGGGCAAATGCCACTCGCTGACGCTGCCCGCCGGACAACTGGTTCGGATAACGCTTTTCCATTCCGCTTAATCCGGTCAGTTCCAACAGTTCGGTCACGCGCTTTTTGATTTCTTTTTTCGGCACCTTGGCAAGTTCGAGACCAAAAGCTACGTTGTCGTAGACGGTCATATAACGGAACAATGCATAGTTCTGAAAGACAAAACCGATGCCTCGTTTTGCCGCCGGCACATCGTTGACACGCTGCCCGTCAATATAGATATCGCCACTGTTTGGTGTCTCAAGCCCCGCGATCATGCGAAGCAGTGTGGTCTTTCCGCTTCCGGAAGGTCCAAGCAGTGCGACTAATTTTCCTTTTTCAATGCCAAAGCTGACATGGTCGGAAGCCCGGAAGTTTCCGTAATTTTTACAAATATCTTTCATTTCCACGTACATAGCCTGACTCCTTACTGTATCCCTTTACTGTTTTTGCTTCTGTATTCAAAAATGTTTCTGAGTATCAGCACGATCACCGCAATAATGACCAGAATGGAAGATACCGCAAATGCGGAGGTGATGGAAGTATCCGTCCCCGACATATATAAGGCATCAATCTCCAGCGGCAGGGTAAATGTCTGCCCTCTGGTCTTTGAGAGTGCATTGACTGCTCCAAACTCGCCTAACGCACGCGCCGTACATAAAATGATACCATAGATCAGTCCCCATTTCATCTGGGGAAGGGTAATTTTCCGGAAAATCGTAAATCCCCCTGCTCCCATCAATGCTGCAGCCTCTTCTTCGTCTTTGCCCTGTGCATTTAAGATCGGGATGATCTCACGCGATACAAACGGGAAAGTGACAAAAATTGTGGCAAGCACCACACCCGGTAACGCAAACGTAATGCGGATGTTTGTTCCGAAAAACTGGTTGATCGCCCGGATTGCCGGATACGTCCAGCCGAGTCGTCCGAAGGTCATCAAAAAGGCAAGACCTACAATGACGGGAGAGATCGAAAACGGGATATCGATCAGCGTGGCAAGCACCTGTTTCCCACGGAAAGAAAACTTTGTCAGAAGCCATGCCGCCATGATTCCGAAAAACGTATTGACAATTACCGCGATCACAGTTGCAAGCAATGTAACCAAAAGAGCCGAACGCACATATTCGGTTGTGACCGCCTGTATGTAAAAAGCAAATCCTTCTTTCAACGCACTAAAGAGAATCGAAAACAGGGGAAGAATCAGCATAACAAATATGAAAAGAACGCTGATGGCTATTAAGATGTATTTCGTACTTTTCTTTTGTTCCATAAAAACGAACTCCCTTTCTTAAAATGAATTGGTTGGTTCCCTGTTGCACTTACACATTGTTGGTTCTGGCTGCCTGTTTCATCTGTACGATATTCACAGCAAGCAGTAAAACAAACGATAAAATCAACATTACCAGCGCGATTGCCGTGGCACTCGCATAATCAATATACCCAAGCTTCTGCATGATCACATAGGAGATCACCTGCGTATGTTCCCTTGCACTGTTTCCGGATATGTAAATGACACTTCCGTACTCACCAATCCCTCTGGCAAAGGCAAGCCCAAATCCGGTTAAAACTGGTGGCATCATCTCCGGCAGAAGCACTCTGCGGAAGGTCTGAAACCGGTTGGCTCCAAGCATAAATGCCGCTTCCTCATACTGTCCGTCGAGTTTTTCGAGCACCGGCTGCACGGCACGGATGACAAACGGAATTCCGACAAACACCAGTGCAATGACCAGTCCCAGATGTGTGTAGGATACTTTGATGCCAAGTTTTGCAAGCGGAGTCCCGAGGATTCCGTTTTCGGAATACATTTTGGAAAGTGTGATACCTGCTACCGAAGTCGGCAGTGCAAACGGAAGCTCAATACAGCCATCGAGGATACGTTTGCCCGGAAACTCATATCTTACAAGCACCCAGGCAATGATCACACCGAACACACTGTTTATAAGTGCCGCAATAAACGAACATCCGATGCTGGTCGCAAATGCATGCCGCACGGTCGGCTTCGTGATCAGGGACCAGAACTCTGCCGGACGCAGTTTTAATGCGGAAACCATCACAGATGCCAGCGGGATCAGCACAATCAGGGAAAGCATTGTCACTGTAATTCCCAATGTGAGGTGATACCCCGGTATCACACGTACTTTTTTTGTCTTATTCGTTGCCGTAGATTTCATCAAACATTGCTCCATCGTCAAAATAGTTCTTATATGCTTCGTTCCAGCCGCCGTAATCTTTGATCGTATATAATTTCACATTCAGGTCAAAACGGTCGGAAAATTCCTTCAGAATTGATTCATTGCTCGGACGGTAACCATACTCTGCCGCCAGCCGCTGCGCATCATCGGTGTACAGATAATTCAGGTACTCGCGGCTCACTTCCTGCGTGCCGTTGGCATCCGCATTGTCATCCACAATCGCCACACTCGGTTGTGCCAGAATACTGACACTCGGCGTAATCATCTCATATTCATCTGGATAACTTTTCATCGTGGTAATTGCCTCATTTTCCCACGCGATCAGTACATCCCCTTTCTGGTTTTCCACAAATGTGGTAGTGGAACCGCGTGCTCCGGAATCCATGACGGAAACCTGCGAGTAAAGTTTCTGCAGAAATGCTTTCTGTTCCTTCTCATCATCGGTCTGCTCCTTTATATAGGAAAGTGCTGCTAAAAAGTTCCAGCAGGCACCACCACTGCTCTTTGGGTCCGGGGTGATGATCTCGACCTTTTTATTCACCAGATTGTCCCAGTCTTTGATCTGTTTCGGATTGCCTTTCCGGACGAGGAAAACAATCGTCGAAGTGTATGGGGAACTGTCATCGGCAAATTCCTGTTCCCAGCCTTTTTCAATCAGTCCGGTCTGCTCGATCAGTGTGATATCATGCTCAAGTGCCAGTGTCACGACATCGGCGTTACATCCCTCCACGACGGAACGCGCCTGTGCACCGGAACCTCCGTGGGATTGAATAATATTCACTTCTTTTCCCGTTTTTTCCTTATAATATTTCTCAAACAGAGGATTATATGCTTCATAAAATTCTCTTGTCGGATCGTAGGAGACGTTGGTAATTGTCCGTACATGACTCTTTTTGCTTCCGCATCCGGTACATCCAATCAACAGAATTGCTGCCATGGACAGTACCGCTATTTTCTTTACCATTGAAAATGATTTTCGCTTCATGTTTCCGCCTCCCTTGACTTTCGTTTATCATACCCCTTAATTCCTATCATGTCAATAGGTATTGTAGGAATAATTTTCCTTTCTTTCTACGGTACCATGGAAAGATTGAATTTTGCTTGAATCTCAATGCCGGGATTTTTCTCTTACATAATGACATGGTAATAAATTTTCAAAAAGTTTTCCGGATTTATTGGCACTTGAACAAATACGTTGAATACTCTATAATAAGTAGAAAACCTGTGCCCTGCGGTACATTTTTGATGTATCCCAATCGCATCTGGCTTTTTATTACACATTACGAGGAAATTTTATGAAAAAAAATACCCTGCGGCATTCCCTTCTGCTGCTTCTGACTGCAGCTATCTGGGGATTTGCCTTTGTTGCACAGAGTGTGGGAATGGACTATGTGCAGCCTTTTACCTTTACTGCTGCCCGCTCACTGATCGGGGGGATCGTACTGCTTCCGTTTATTTTTATCCGGGCGCAGAAAGCCGGCCGGACTTCTGAGGAAAAATCCGCTTCCTGGAAACAGGCACTGCCCGGAGGCATCATCTGCGGTGTTCTGCTGTGTATCGCCTCCAACCTGCAGCAGATCGGCATCCAGTATACGACCGTTGGAAAAAGCGGGTTTATCACAGCAATGTACATCGTGCTTGTTCCGGTACTCGGTATACTTTTTCACAAGAAAACCGGTATCCGCGTGTGGATCTCTGTAGCACTTGCTGTATGCGGACTGTATCTTTTATGTATGACCGGAGGTTCCTTTCGTCTGCAGCGCGGAGATCTGTATACACTCTGCTGTGCGCTCATGTTTTCCCTGCAGATTCTTGCCGTGGATCACTATGCACCGATTGCGGATAATGCGATACTGGCATGCATCGAATTTTTTACCTGCGGCATCTGTTCCCTGATCCCGATGTTTCTGCTGGAACAGCCACGGATACATCTGATTCTTGCGGCATGGCTGCCGATCCTGTATGCAGGCATACTCTCCAACGGTGTGGCCTACACTCTGCAGTTTTTTGCACAGCGGGGACTTCCTGCCTCTACAGCCTCTCTGCTAATGAGCACGGAATCCGTGTTCTCGCTTCTGGCAGGTTTTCTCATCCTGCACCAGATGCTGAACGGTCGCGAGCTTGCCGGATGTGTACTGATGTTTGCCGCCATTATTCTTGTACAAATAAAAGGAAAAGAAAAGGAGTCGATTAATTCATGAAAAATATCATTGAAAACGAAGTCGGAGCCATCCTGACAGATATCCTTGACGATTATAAAAAAGGACGCGCGGTTGATAAGATGGATATCTACAACCAGCCGGATAAAACCGAAATTATGGACATTCTTGACCGTCTGTTTTCCATTGTTTATCCGGGATTTTTCCGCGATAAAACCCACAAAATCTACAATATTGAACACAGTGTGTCTACCATGATTGAAGATGTAATGTTCCACCTGAACAAACAGATCTGTGTTGTCTTAAAATATACGAAAGAATTCGGGGACAATGAGGAAGAAAAACTGGAACAGTTTGCACAGAAAGCAACCGTTTCTTTCATGCGGCGGATTCCAAAGGTCCGTGAATACTTAGAGACCGATCTGCAGGCCGCTTACGATGGCGATCCTGCTGCACGCAGCAAAGACGAGATCGTATTTTCTTATCCGGGACTTTATGCCATCACGGTATACCGTCTGGCGCATGAGCTGTTTCTGCTTGGTGTTCCGCTTATCCCACGTATGATGACGGAACAGGCACACAGCAAAACCGGTATCGACATCCATCCGGGTGCAACCATCGGCAAATATTTCTTTATTGACCACGGTACCGGCATCGTGATCGGTGAAACAACCATCATCGGCTGCCATGTCAAACTGTATCAGGGCGTTACACTTGGTGCCCTTTCCACCAAAGGCGGTCAGAAACTGCGCGATGTGCGTCGCCATCCAACCATCGGCGACAATGTAACAATCTACTCCGGTGCTTCCATCCTCGGTGGGGAAACTGTCATTGAGGAGGGGGTTGTAATAGGTGGTAACTCATTTATTACCCAGTCCATTAAAAAAGGCACCAAGGTCAGTGTCCGCAACCAGGAACTGATCTACCACAGTGATGATGAATCACTTCACCACAAAGAACAGGATGAATCCTGGTTTTACATTATCTGATAGTTACAAAAGGGGATTTTATGGATACAAAAGCTTTCCGGGAAGGATTCCGCGATGGCATTCCCATCGGACTTGGATACCTCGCTGTTTCTTTCTCTTTAGGTATTTCTGCAAAACAGGCTGGTCTGACTCCGCTTCAGGGGTTCGTGACCAGCTTTCTGGAAAATGCATCGGCCGGCGAATACATCGCATTTACTCTGATCGGTGCCGGTGCCACATATATTGAACTGTGTCTGATGACAATCATCGCCAATGCACGCTATCTTCTGATGAGCTGCGCCATGAGCCAGCGGTTTTCACCGGATACGCCGATGATTCACCGGTTTCTTGTCGCATTTGACCTGACGGACGAGCTGTTTGGCATTGCCATCGGGCGCCCCGGATATCTCAATCCCTACTACAGTTACGGTGCCTTTCTTGTCGCACTTCCTGGCTGGTCCATCGGAACCGCCGCCGGTGTCATCGCCGGCAATCTGCTGCCGGGTGATATGGTAAAAGCACTAAGCGTTTCTTTGTTTGGTATGTTTCTGGCAATCATCATCCCGCCTGCCAGAAAAGACAAAGTCGTGCTGGTGTTGATCATCATCAGTTTTGCAGCAAGTTACCTGTGCAGCCGTCTCCCGGTTATCCGTGACATTTCCAGCGGAACGCGCACGATCATCCTGACACTGATCATCGCAGGAATCGCCGCATGGCGTTTCCCTCCGCAGACGGAGATCACTCCGGAAAATGCTGACGCACAAAAAGAACAGGGGGCAGATGTATGAGTGGAAATATTTATATCTACATTGCAATCGTAGCGATCACCAGTTATCTGATCCGCGTGCTTCCGCTGACGCTGATCCGCAAGCCGATCAAAAACCGGTTTATCCGTTCTTTCCTGTATTATGTACCTTATGTCACACTTGCGGTTATGACCTTTCCGGCAATCATTGATGCCACAGCCACACCGCTTGCAGGAGCACTTGCTCTAATTGCCGGCATCTTTATGGCATGGAAAGGACTCGGACTTTTCCCGGTTGCGATCGCCTGCTGCATCATTGCTTACCTTGGTGGACTGATTTTTTAATAAAAAAGTGCCTGCATCATTTTTTGATCCAGGCATTTCTTCTATCCCCAAAGTGAAAATAAAAATACTACGATTCCAAGAATAACAAGAATCACACCCGTCACACGGTTCAGTGTTTTCGGTGTGGCTTTATTTGCAAATACCGCAGCAATTCTCGCCCAGATCAGGGTAAATATCACACATAAAATAAATACCATCCAATCCGGCTGTCCACCTATGGCAAAATGTGAAACTGCACCTGTAAATGCAGTAAATGCCATAATAAATACGCTGGTTCCCACAGCCATTTTTAGTTCATATCCAAGCACTGTGGTAAGTATAAGAAGCATCATCATGCCTCCGCCGGCACCGATAAATCCACAGATAAATCCGATACAGATGCCACTGATCACAGACTGTATGGCGCGTTTTTTTGCCGACACCCCCTGCATTGCTTCTTTGGTTGTCATGACAGGACGGACAATAAATTTAATTCCCAGCAGAAACGTCATAAAGACGGAAAAATTTCCCATGGCGGCAGATGGTACCAGACTTGAAACATAACTTCCTACCACCGTAAATGCAAGAACACTCACCATCATAATCAATCCATTCCGGATGTCCAGATTTTTGTTTTTACCATATGTATACGCGGACACTGCACTGGCAAGTACATCAGAAGACAGCGCAATCCCGACCGCCATATACGGCTCCATCCCAAGAAATGTGATAAGCATCGGGCTGATAACCGCTGCCGCACTCATCCCGGCAAAACCGGTTCCAAGTCCGGCTCCCATACCTGCAAAAAATGTTACTAGAATCGTAAATAATACTTTCATTCTCCTGTATCTCTCCTTTGTTCCAGATAACAAGTAATTTTAGCACATTTTTCAAAACAAATCCAGCATGTTATCCAGATAAATTTCTTCCCGGACATGCAGCTGATATTGTGGCTTTGTCATGTAATATAGCAGAAACTCTAAAATCAGTGCACTTCCAAGTCCCCGTCCCTCGATCTTAAAATTAGAAAATCCCATTGGAAAGTAAACATTTTGGATTGCCTCTATTCCAATAAATCCCGGATTTTGCATGGCTTTGGAAAAGCAATATCCCTGCTCAGATTCCGGTGCCGTACAGTGATGTTCCCTATTTTCTCCAAGATTCTTGCGGCTGACCGCTTCATAACAGGCTTTCCTGTCCTTACAGCCAAACCAGCAGCATTCATTGCACAAAAACTCCACCTTGTCTTTTTCTGGCCAAGACAGTGTCTTCCATCGGTCATAGGCTTTATTTAAGCGAAAATCAGGAACAACATACCGGAAATCTTCACGTCGTATTTCCTCTACCAGCTGCTTAAAATCCGTGATTACTTTTGTGGTGGACGAAACAAAATAAAGGTGCGGATAATGTTTTTTCAGATATTCCAACAGCAGATCCGAATGGACAATCACACCGTTTTGCACATCTTTATTTTCTTCCAGTAAAGCACAGAGCGCATTGCATTTCCGGTCAGAAAGATGCTTCTCTTTTAAAAGAGAGTTGCTGAAGGTCAGCCGCGCGGATACTCCATACTCCTGCATCAGTGCCAGAACTTCTTTCGGATCATTCTCTCCAAAACCGGCACGTCCGCCGCCCCAGATACAATCTGCCGGAGCTCCATAGATCGAACCGATTTCACACCAGTCATAAAACCAGTCCCTGTGCTCCCGATATAACGGAAGAAACACGCGGTATAGTTCATAAAATTCAAACAAGCCCGGAAGGTGATAATACGCTTTTACCATTCTGTACATTCCTCTCATTTTTTATCATAACGATTCAGACCACCTCAGAATAGTTACTTTATTAAATACAAAATCAACCCGGACATCACCCCGATTCCAATAATACAGATAATCACACCTCCAATGACCGTCACAGTTCTTCCTTCATCCGATAATTCCGCATTCTGAAACTGCCATCTGCGCAGAAAAAAGTATACCTTATCCGGATAATAAATCTGTACGATTCCAAGTACATAAATAAGGACTCCCAGTACCGTAAATCCCCAAAATGAAATCGACTCCAGATTGCCGTAAAGGATGTGTCCCAATGCATTGCTGTATGTTTCATCACTGATGACAGGCTTTTCATTCCCTGCTATAATCTGCATTTCATCCCAGCCCACAGGGCTTCCATCTGCCGCGAGCAACTGATCCCCCGTCCATGTGCCGTTTATCGTATCATCCGCAAATGAAAACGTGACCTGATCCCCTTTCATGGTATAGGAAACATTCTGTTTTTTTCCATCTGCCACAAGTAAAAAAGTATCATCTTTTGTTCGTTCAACATAGTTGACTGTGTTGTGCACAAACTTATCTGCACGGACTTTGTAATAAAAATCATCCCCAATAAAAACGCCTTTTCGCAGCGTAAAATATCCACCGATTGCAACTGCAAAAATGGCAATTATAATCAAAAAAACAAGTCCCAAATGCTCTTGGATTTCCTTCATTTCCGTCCTCCTTCTCTTTAAAAAAAAGCCATTCTCTCCTGCGAAAATGGCTTCTGAAATACTACTACTTATTTTCAAAATTAACACTGCGGATCATGTTACGGTTGATAAACTGTGTTCCCTTTTTCGGTGTCTCGATCTTCACCCACTGCGCATCCACGTCCATCAGTTTTCCTTTGATACCACCCATATCATTAAATAAACTTACCGCACAATCTTTTCCTATATAAGTATCTAAAATTGAACCACTCATCATTTCGTCTTCCTTCCCATTTTCTGTCACTGTAAACAGCTCAGTATCCTGCATTGCCAGCATATTCCATGTATTTACCATATTGAAATAATTGACTGCTGCCATTGTTGTTGCGATATCCATACCTTCATCACCTCATAGATATCAGTGTAGCATTCTTTGTGCACACTTGCAATTACTTTCTCCCTCTTTCCCTCTCCGACATCGGAACTTCATTTTTCATGTAAGTATCCCACACCTGCATCCGATCCTGCTCATCCAGTTTGCGCAAAACTTTTGCCGGAACACCTGCCACAATACAGTTATCCGGAACATCGCGGGTTACGACTGCCCCTGCCGCCACAATACAGTTCTTTCCGATGGTCACTCCGCCACAGATCGTTGCACTCGAACAAATCCAGCTTCCGCTTCCGATATGGATGGGCTTTGCATACTCCAGGTCATGAAAACCATCCGGATACTGCTGCGGCAGCCGCTCATCGGAAAGAAACGGATGACACGGGGTTGCAATCGTCACGTTTGCGCCTACCCACACACCATCCTCCAGCGTAATCGGCGCACAGTCCAGAAATGTACATTTATAGTTGACAAAACAGCCTTTTCCAAAATGGATATTGACACCATATTCACAGTAAAATGGGGCAAAAATGGCTGCTCCTCCATCCTTTGCAGATGGAATCAGTTTTTCTAACAAACGCTGTTTTCTTTTTTTCCTCCACAGCGGAGTGCGGTTGAATTTATCACAGGTTTCCATGCCAAATTTATGATATTGTTCCAGATCTTTGCTGTCGGCATTGTAAAGTCTGCCGGCTTTCATTCGTTCCCAGTTATTCATGTTTATCTCCCTCTTTTTTATTTCCTTTAGTATAACAAACTTTTGCAATACAGGAAACTGAAGAACAGCTGCACCGGCATACTTCCCGTTTAAAGCATTTGCAGAACAACCAGACCAAATTTACTGCGATACCGGACAGTTCCTCCGATGAATTTGGTGACTATCTGGTTCTCTTAGGTGCTATTATGCGCGAGGAAATGATGATTGACTGGCTAAAAAAATGTATCAAACTGCTCGGTTAACATGCTCCCTCTCCCTTCAAATAGGCGATCACTTCGAATAGATCCGGTAACACCACCTCTGCTTTTTCCTGCATTTCTTCATTTGCAGGCAGCAGATCCGGAACCATGATCGGAAGCAAATGTCCTGCATGTGCCGCACGAATCCCATTGTAGGAATCCTCAATCGCATACGCGCGCTCCGGTGCAACCCCAAGTTCTGCACAGGCCTTTAAGAAAATGTCCGGTGCCGGTTTGCTGTGCTCCACCATATCCCCGCAGATCACATTGTCAAAAAAATTCAAAATTCCAGCATCCTTTAATTGGTTTGTCACGGTCTGTCTGCGTGTCGAAGATGCCAGCGCAATTTTCTTTCCATCTTCTTTTAAAAAGGTGAGCAGTTCCACAACCCCCGGCTTCATCGGGAGCCTGCCGCCATCGTATCTGCTGTGATAGATAGCAGAGGACTCTTTCGCATAAATATCATACGGAAAATCCTCCCCATAAATTTCCAGCATAATCTCCCGCGTCCGTTTCATCGTCGTCCCCGTACAGGAAAGCACCGCTTTCTCAATATCTGGAATCTGGTATTTATCTGCAAGCTCCTTCCAGCACTGCATCACAGCCCGCTCAGAATCAAAAATCACACCGTCCATATCAAATACAACTGCATCGTAACCGGTTTTCTTTTCCATAGAATAATTTCCTTTCTGTCTTACGTGACAATTTTATTCTAACACGATTTATCCAATTAGTGCATGATAGATTCTCAGATCATCGTCCTTGAATACGTTAAATATGACTTTTTTTATTCTGCTGTCCTCATTGATATAATTCTTTACCGTCTCGGTAGCGATTTCTGCCGCCCTTTGCTGTGGAAAACGAAACACCCCCGTTGACAGACAACAAAAAGCTACGGACTCTGCTCCCGTGTCCGCCGCCAGCTTGAGACATTCTCTGTAGCAGCTTGCCAGCAATTCTTCCTCTTTTCCTGTAACCTCCCACTGTATGATCGGTCCTACGGTGTGAAGAATATATGTTGCCGGAAGATTATAACCGGACGTAATCTTTGTCTTTCCGGTTTCTTCTTCATGTCCCTGCTTTTTCATAATTTCATACATTTTCAGGCGAAGTTCCATCCCTGCATATGTGTGGATAACCCCCCCTCGATAAAACTTTCTAATATTGCTCCTCGTTCTATCAGTCTGTGGGTTCGCTTTTTTCTTTCTTCAAGGCTTGCCATTTTCTTTAATTTCTTCTCTTGATTTTTAAGCTGAGATAATTGCTTTTCATATTTTTCTTTTTCTTCTTTCTTGCTTTCAATCTCTGCTTTTACCTTTTCTAATTCTGTTTTATTGTTCATAAAAATCATCTCCTTTCATATTTTTGGCAAAGAAAAAGGCTAAATACCTTTTCAGATAAATAGCCTTTTCATTTCAATTTTCAGTTATATATTCTATTTATTAGTTAATTTAGAGAGTAATTCTGAAACCATTTCTGTAAATTCAAAAGGCTCAATATTGATGCCATCCATTACATAAGTATGTTTGTTAAGCTTAAAAACAGCTCTTGTTATTATCTTGTCATCAACATTTAAATTTTCAGACTTAGATAATTTCACATTAACACCACATAATGTCGACATTTTTGAATCCTTCAACCCATAATCAATGCCGGTTTCGTTCTTGTCAGCGATAATAACATCAAGAATCTTATCGTTATTATCTTCATTTACTAAATGGACTTTTATATATGCACGCTCTGTATAATCGTCTTTATTATTTGGTTTTACTAAAATTTCATACACAGAAACTGGATTATATTTTTCAAATATTGACAAGGATGCTAAAATTTCTTTCCCTTCATCTCCATCTAATGCTACTTCTTTAGCATCTATTTTAGGCATCGACATTTGATTATCATTAAATACTAAACAATCTTTTTTATACTTATCATATAGCTTTAAGTATTCAATTTTCGATTCCTTTCTCTTTTCCTTGACCCATAACCCAAATGCATAATCTTTTATCTCTTTGTTCATCCGTTTCATTAGCTCAGAGTCTGAATATTTGTCTAATTCTCCATGAAGCTCTTTCTGGCTTTTAAAAGATTCGATAAGATTGGCGTCTATTTTCACTTCTTGTTCTAACACTTTGTTTTTTGTACTTACAAACAACAATCTATCTTTTAATTTTTGTTTCAGAGTCGTTTCCCCATAGATTTTAAGAGCTTTATCATAGGCTTCTTTGTTAATGGCTTCATACTCGCAAATAGCATTATCAATTTCGGATTCAGAAACAAAAACTCCTAATTTTTCTGCATATGATGTTGCCACTATTTCATCTATGCTATTTTCAACAATATCCGAATATGATACACCTACTTTTCCAAACTGTTGCAGAAAAATTTCATTAATTTCATCGTGATAAATGTATTTATCATTTACTTTCACAATGGCACCGTTAATGTTCTCATTCTTTACACTTAAATTATTATCTGCATAAGCACTTTTATAAGAAACATTTTCATTCAAAGTGCATCCATGTAGCAAAGCAGAAAATATAATTAGTAGTAAGGGCATCACGAATCTATTAAATTTCATTAGATTTCTCATAGCTGGTCTCCAATTCAATTTTCTCACTATTTATTTTAGCACGCACAATTCTTATATTCCACTTATGTTTTTCTAAAGATTTTATGGGTGGACTGCCATACATAGCAATCCACCCATAAAATTACCATACTTCTAGATTATCTTCCGCATTCACCCAATCTTGCATCTCACCCGTCAAAGCCAACCTGGCATACTCAATAGGGTTGTCAATGGCAAGAGCATTTAATGCACACTGAGAATTAGGTGTGGTCATCAATCCCTGCCTGCGCAATACTCTGTACGCGCATTGCAAGATCCATCCACGAATTCATGATCTACTTCTCCCACTTTCCCGCTCCGACAACGGCACTTCGTTTTTCATGTAAGTATCCCACACCTGCATCCGGTCCTGCTCATCCAGCTTTCGCAATACCTTCGCCGGAACACCTGCCACGATGCAGTTATCCGGAACATCACGGTTTACGACTGCCCCTGCCGCTACAATACAGTTTTTTCCGATGGTCACCCCACCACAGATCGTCGCGCTCGAACAGATCCAACTTCCGCTTCCGATGTGGATCGGCTTTGCATACTCAAGGTCATGGAAACCATCCGGATACTGCTGCGGCAGGCGCTCATCGGAGAGGAACGGATGGAATCATTTTTTCCAGCAGACGCTGCTTTCTTTTCTTCATCCACAGCGGTGTGCGGTTGAGTTTATCACAGGTTTCCATCCCAAACGAATGATATTTTTCCAGATCTTTGCTGTCGGCATTGTAGAGTCTGCCGGCTTTCATTCTTTCCCAGTTATTCATGTCTGTTTCTCCTTTTTTCTGATCGCATCCTCTATTCTTCTTTCTCCAGAAATGTCTGCACATTTTCTTTTGTAACCTTCTGATATGCGCGATATATATATTTATAATTTTTAAACGGATTTGGATTATTTTCATCCTCTGTAGCAATCGAAAATGCAAGATTTGCCATTGCTGCTGCCTGCCCTTCTTTATCATTATATACGGTTGCTGCAAGTGTTCCGTCTTTTACCGCTTCAAGCCCTTCTTTTGTCCCATCTATTCCAAAAAATACCGGCCGGTTTGTTTCCGTATACCCGAGCTTTTCATAAGCATCCATAGCACCGAGTGCCATTGCATCATTATTGGCAAGAACAACTTCCATCCGGTTGTTATATTGTCCGATCAGCTGCATCATACGGTTCTGTGCCTGCACACGATTCCAGTTTGCAATCTGATAACTCAGTTTTTCCAGTGCAATCCCCTGTTCTTTCAGGCTCTCCGCAACGCTTTCCGTTCTAATAATGGCATCCTGATGCCCCATTTCCCCCTCAAGTATCACATACTGGATCTTTCCATCATGATTACGGTCCACATCCGGATGTTCTTTGATATAATCTGCTGCAAGCTGTCCCTGCATCTGTCCGGATTGTTTTGCTTCTGCTCCGACATAATATAACTGATCCCACTGCATCAGGTCTTCTTCCACAGGTTCCCTGTTAAAAAATATAATGGGAATATCGTGTTCCTGCGCGGCTGTAATGATCTGCGACGGATCCGTCCGGTCTGCCAGATTGACGCACAGAATATCACAGCCATTGCCGATCATTTCCTGCACCTGATCGTCCTGCGTTCTCTGCGAATTTGCAGCATCCATAATGGTCAGACTGATATCATATCCCCTTTTTTCCAGTGTCCTGCATTCCCTTTTAAAATTTTCCAGAAGTTCCCCCAGAAAGGTATCTCTCTGGTCATAACATGCGACACCAATATAAATCTGTTTCGGTATTTCCTTTTTTTCGCTTCCACATGCACCATACAAAAGAATTCCCATCAGACCAATTAATGCCATAGCGTTTTTTATTTTTCTTTTATCCATGATAACCTCTGATTTTACCGGCTGATTGTAAACAGCAGATTCCGGTTCTCCTCCGAAAAAAGATTCTCCCGCGTGAGAACGGTATATGTAATCTGCCGGTCTTTCATTTTATAGAAAAAATTATGTCGTTTTTTAATAAGCTCTGCAACGCTTTCATAGCCTGCGTCAAACTCATCCGGAGCAACCAGACATTGTGCCCATCCTGCATCCAGATAATAAACTGCCTCCGTTGAATTTCCAATTCCATAGAGTACCGCCCCATACAGGTCATTATCCTTTGCCGCCTCCCCGGCTTCCACAAAGCTTGCATTATCCAAAGCCATCACGATATCCACCCTTCTTTGTGTCTGTAAATTGATTTTCTCTTTCGAATCATTTTCTTTTGATACAGACCATAAAATTTCTGCGCCACTCCCCTTTAATGTATCGCAAATCCCCTTCATTCTTTTTATCACTGCTTCTGAAGTGGCATGCTGCGAATAGATCCCAATCTTCTTCCCGATCAGATTTCCACGGTAATTTTCCAGAAGCTTTTGGGCAAGATCCGCACCCATATGGTAATGATCAGGTTCTATTGTATGCAATCCGGACGGTTCTTCGGGAAATGTATCTCCCACGGCCATTATAGGAACACTTTTTTCCAGCTGTTTTAGCTTTTGCTGCCCATCCCGGTTTGCAATCGGTTTTACGATCACCGCATCTGCTCCTTTTATAATTTCCTGATTCATAATCTCAATCTCATCATTGGCGGTTTCCATATTGTCCTTACTGATGATCACAACATCTGTATCATATTCCCGTGCTGCCATTTTCAGTCCGTATTTAAACGCTGACCACTCGCTCTCATCCACATCCGGTATGATCACCGCAATTGTTTCTGGATCATGGCCGTTTTGCTTATAGATGATAAAGCCGAGAACCAGAATCACGAGAATTCCCAGAACTGCCTCTATTATCACAAATGTTTTTTTCCCATGTTTCATTTTAAGAATCCTCCGGCATATGGTGTTCCTCAAATTTCCTGCAGTTTTCCTCACTGTAAACAATCTCTGGGATGATAACTGTCACTGTCGTTCCCTCATCCAGTTCACTTTCTATCTGAAGTCCGTATGGTTCTCCAAACAATAACCGGAGCCGGTTATTTACATTTACAAGCCCGACTCCGGAGCCTTTTTTATGTACACGGTTTGTATCCTTTAATAACAGGTCAATCTCCTCTTCCGGAATCCCCATTCCGTTATCCGATACCTGCATAAAGATATTTTCTTGTTCTTTCCATCCGCGAATGAGGATTTTTCCGCAGTCATCCATCTCCCTTACGCCGTAATTGATCGCATTTTCAAGGATCGGCTGCAGCACAAGTTTCACGATACAATCATCCAGAATATCCGGACGGATATCAAATACAACTTCAAACTTATTTTTATACCGCACTTTTTGTATATTAACATAACTTTGCGCGTGCTGCAGTTCATCCCTTATGCGGATAACCGTATGTCCTTTTGAAAGGCTGATCCGGAAAAGCTTTGCCAGCTGCGTGATCATAAAGGCAGCTTCCTCATTTTTACCGCTCTCTATCATCCAGGTGATGGAGTCTAATGTATTGTATAAAAAATGCGGGTTGATCTGGCTTTGCAGCACATCAAATTCGCTTTTTCTTCTTTCATTCTGTTCCCATATGACTTTTTTCATCAGTTCGGAATTCTGCCGGTAGGATTCCTGAATGGATTGTCCCAGATGCCGGATCTCTGTTGAGCCTCCGATTGCAATCTTTTCTTCTTTTCCTTCCTGATATTCACGCACCGAGTGATCCAGTTTCATAATCGGCCGCGATATCCGCACGGAAATGATGCGGTTTACAAATACAAGCATCATTGCCATAAGCAGTAAAATAAGCAGGACAAACTGCTTTACATCGGCCATCTTATTTGTGAATATTTCATACGGCATAACACAGACCAGGCGCCATCCTGTATAACTGATTGCACCCACCATAACTTTTCTGTGGTTTTTTTCCAAATATTCATCGTAAATTTTTTCTTTGGACGAAGCTGCCTTTACGCTGCTTTCCGTATCCATACCATTGTCAATTCTTGCCTGATGCGGATGATAAATAATATTTCCCTCACCATCACACAGATAAAAATACTGTCCTTTTCCTGACGTATTGATCCGTTCCATCATACGTGAAATCCCGGAATAGTCCATATCCACAAGCAGCACCCCCAACTGTGTCTCTGTCCCATTCGTAAGTTCCACGACACGGCTGGAAGAAATCACCCAGTAATACCGACAGGTACCGTCATCAAATAAATTCTGGACATGGGGTGTAGAAAAATGGATATTCTCCATACGTGTTTTTGCCTGCATAAACCATCCCTGCCTGGTCACATCCGGTTCTTCTTTCTGGGCAACAACCGGCTCTGCTGCCATAAGGCTTCCGTATCCATTATATATAGCAATGCTCCTTAAGTTCTCTTTATTTGCCTCATATAAAAGATTTAACCCTTTGTGGATGGAATCGTTCTGTTCCCGGATATCGTTTTCCTTTATAACATCATAATATGCGGCATCCGATACCTGTCTCATATTCACAAGATAATTTTCTATGGAATCCACCGTCTGATCCATAATCTTTCGGTTATTATCCACAATATTCTGCTGTGTGATCCCCGAAAATTTCCAATATACCATCATGCCCATACAGACCATAATTAAGGTTGATATTACAGAAAATGCAACCATGATGGTTGACTGGATATCTCCCGGTTTATTTTTCATTTTTTTCATATGCTGTCCTGTATTTTGAAGGGGATACCCCAAACTGTCTTTTAAACACATAACTGAAGTAATTTGGATCGGAATATCCCACACTCTTTGCAATCATATAACTTTTTTCCGCGGTTTCCACAAGCATGCGTGCCGCCTTATCCATACGGTATTCCGTCAGGTATCCGACAAAAGAATTCCCTGTTTCTTTTTTGAACATGCTTGAAAAATAAGAATTTGACACGCCCAATTCTTTACAGATATCGTCAAGCCCTAAATCTTCCTGCTGATAATTGTCGTGCACATATTCTTTTGCCCTCCCGATCAGGGATTTCTTGGAATGATACCTGGCATCTGCCATGTCATCATGCAGCATACAGCAGAATTTTAAAAGCCATTTCTGCAAAACCTGCGGTTCTAAATTACACAGTTCATTATACAAAGAACCGATACCTCCCGGTATTTTTGTGGTATCCATTTCATTGTTGACCATAAAATGATACAGTTCGCCAATGAGTTCCATAACTGCCACATGATATTTTTCCAATGATTTCAGGTCAAGGAATTTATGCTGCATGTAAACTTCTATGGCATTTGCAATATCTTCATTTTCTCCAAGGCAGATCTTTTTGAACACATTGGACAGTTCTGTTTTCTCTCCGGCATCCCTTTGGATTTTTCTCTGTGGAACAATCTCTTTTAAATTTATCGCCCGGTTGCTTCCATATAAAACACGATAGGAAACCGCTTCCCTGGCGCTTTGATACGATGCTGCAATCTTTGCAATGTGCCCACATACCTGACCGATCCCTATGGTTACTTTTGCCCCCATAATATGATGGATATATTTACAGAAACGGTCACAGGCATCCGTCAGTTCTGAAATTTCTTCCTCACTTTTTAACTGCATAATCATAATGGTATCCCCAAGATAGCGAAAACGCTTCGCGTTCCATTTTTCCCCGAGGTTCTCCCCTGCCTGCCGGTCTACCGATACCGAAAGCAGCCGTATATCCATGCCCTCCGGAACCTGACTTGCCGATGTGTGTATGATCAGGCAGCAATACCACGGGCCTGTAAAAGCAATCTGGTAATCCTTAAAATAATGCGGCATCTCCTCTTCCGGAATACGTCCTTCAATAAGCGTTGTATACAAATTCGCCTGCAGCATCGGAAGGGAATCCGCATAATATTTTTTCAAAAGATCCGTATTTCTTTTTTCACTGATCTCATAGTCCAGTTTCTCTTTCAGACGCTTAAACACTTCTGTTATTTCAACAGCATTGAGCGGCTTTAAAATATATTCCTCGATTTCAAGATGCACGGCTTCTTTTGCATATTCAAAATCATCAAACCCGGTAAAAAGCAGAATTTTTGTTGCCGGATACTTTGCTTTTATATGCGCACACAATTCCAGTCCGTCCATATACGGCATCCGGATGTCCGTCATAACAACATCCGGCTGCATTTCTTCAAGCATGTCCATTGCTTTAAATCCGTTGTTTGCATGCCCGGTAACCTGAAAACCGAGTTCCTCCCATTTGACTTTTTTAACGATGGCTTCAATGACTTCTTCTTCATCATCCACCAGCAATAATGTATACATATCTCTTCCCCCATGTTATTTTATTTATTATAGCAATTTGTCCAGATAAAGTAAAACCTTTCCAACATAAAACAGAGATGCCCTGCATGTTTCATGCATCACCGGCATCCCTGCTTTTTCATTATAGAGGAGAGTATATGTTTTATTTTTTCTGAACGTATTTCAGACAATCCAGTGTTACTGCAACAAGGATGATAATACCCGAGAATACGAACTGGAGGTTGGTATCAATACCCAGTATTGTGAGGGAGTATGTTAATGCTGTAAAGATACATACACCGGTAACAACACCGGAAATCTTACCAATACCACCGGTAAATGATACACCACCGACAACGCAGGCTGCAATGGCATCCATATCCCAGCCCTGTCCATAAGCGGCAGAACCAGATCCTACCATTCGGGTACATTCAAGCCAGGAACCAAATCCGTAAAGGATACCTGCCATAATAAATGCACCAAGTGTTACTGCAAAGACAGAAATTCCTGAAACAGCTGCTGCCTCCGGATTTCCTCCGACAGCATAAAGATTTTTACCAAAGGTTGTTTTGTTCCAGATAAACCATACAATGACAATTGCTGCAACTGCCCAGAGAATGATGGTCGGGAATCCATTGACTTTTGGAATTACCATATTTGGAATGGTCGGCTCGATCGCTCCGAAGGAAACACCTTTTGTCGCATAGGTTACCAGTCCAAAAATGACAAGCATGTTTGCCATGGTCGATATAAACGGATGCATCTTGAATTTCGCTGTAAAAAATCCGGCTATACTTGTAAAGAACGTACATAATACAATACATGCTACCAGTGCAAGAACGACTCTTGCCGGTGTCGGTACTTTCGTAAAATCAAAGATGTGTCCGAACACACCACCTGTATTTACACCCTGATGCATGATAATGGTTGCGGTTGTCATTCCCATACCAACCATTCGTCCAACGGAAAGATCCGTTCCGGTAAGAAGAATGAGTCCTGCAACTCCAAGTGCCAAGAACATTCTTGGCGATGCCTGCTGGAGAATATTTAAGATATTGTTATAGGTAAGCAGCGGCGTTCCTTTTTTGATTGGAGTTATGATACATAACGCAACAAAAATAAGAATGATCGCGATGTAGAGTCCATTCTGTAAAAGGAATGTTCTCCGGTTAAATGTATACTTATAATTTTCCCATTTCTGTGCCTGATTTTCTGCAAATGTGAATTTGGACAACCGGAGCAGATCAATCAGATGATACTTGTAACTGTACGCATCATGCTTCCGGTCTTTGATCCTCTGATACTCTTTTTCCAGTTCAATCTTTTCATTGGAAACACGGTTCTTATATACATAATTTTCTTCTTTGACCTCGGCCTGGGCGGAAGTCTTTGCCAGAGTTTCTTTGTGTTCCTTTTCAATCTTTGCAAGTTTCTGCTGATGCTCCTGCAGTGCCTGTTCCTTTTCCGCTATACAACTTGCCTTAACTGCATTATAATATTTGTCAAAATTATTTTTGAGATAATTTTCTGCTTTCCCGATCAGTTTTGCGATCTGGTCTTTGTTCTGTGCCTCTACCGCTTTTGCCTGTTCAAGCTCCTTCTGGCAGGATGCAATCTCAGAATCTTTTTCCCCTTTGGAAAGTGTTTTATCTCTTTTTACGTTTTCGATCCTGCCCTGGTACATAATGACTTTTGCCGTACCATCTTTTCTGAGTTCATCAATCTCTTTTTGTATTTTTCCGACATATTCCTCAATCGGCTGACGCAGTGTTTTTTCCTGCTCCGCTGTAAGAATCTTGCTATTTGCCATATCTGTCCCCCCTGCCTATAAATATTTCGCGCTGAGGCGAAGTAATTCTTCCTGATTCGTTTCCTTTGTATTGACAATGCCCGCAAGCCGTCCGTTCGACATGACACCGATCCGGTTTGTAATACCAAGGATTTCCGGCATCTCAGAAGAAACCACGATAATGGTCTTTCCCTGTTTTGCCATCTGTATGATCAGGTCATAAATTTCATATTTTGCGCCGACATCAATTCCTCTTGTCGGTTCATCCATCATAAACACCTTCGGTCCGCGCTCCAGCCACTTTCCAAAAATAACCTTCTGCTGGTTTCCGCCGGAAAGACTTGAGATCATATCGTTTGGTCCCAGACATTTGGTATGCATGACTTTAATTTCACTTGCGGTAGCCTTTGTCATTTTCGGTTCTGAAAGTGCCGCGCCTTTTTTATATGCATTAAGATTTGCAATGGTTGTGTTAAACGTCAGATTTCCTTTCAGGAATAATCCATTTGCCTTTCGTTCCTCTGTAATAAGCGCGAATCCATAATCCATCGCCTCTTTTGCACAGCTGAAGTTCATAAGCTTATGGTTCAGATAAACACGGCCTGCGGCTCTTGTGCGGATACCGAATATGGTTTCCAGCAATTCTGTCCGTCCGGCTCCCACAAGGCCATATAAGCCAAAAATCTCCCCTTCACGGACATCAAATGTAACATCCTGTAAATACGGCTCATATTTTGTGGACAAATGCTGGATTGATAAAATAACATCTTTCGGCTGATTATCCACCGGTGGAAAACGGTTTTCCAGCACACGACCTACCATTGCAGTAATCAATTCATTCATATTTGTTTCTTTTGCACTTTTTGTCATGACCAGATTTCCATCCCGGAGTACGGAAATATCATCACAGATCTCAAATATTTCATCCATTTTATGGGAAATATAAATAAGGGAGATGCCCTGGTCACGAAGCATCCGCATCATATCAAAAAGTTTATCCACTTCCTGTACGGTAAGTGATGATGTTGGCTCATCCAATACGATTACTTTCGAATTATATGAGATTGCCTTTGCAATTTCACACATCTGCCGCTGGGAAACGGACATATTTCTCATCGGCTGATCCAGATTCACCGTCATTCCCAGTTTCCGGAATAATTCCGAGGCTTCATTTTTCATTCTTCCCTCATCGATCATCCCAAGGGAATTTACCGGGTATCTGCCAAGAAAGAGATTATCCACAACATTTCTCTCCAGACACTGGTTTAACTCCTGATGCACCATTGCAATCCCATTTTCAAGTGCATCCTTCGGACCGGAAAAATTCACTTCTTTTCCGTCAAGGTATATAGTTCCTTCGTCTTTCTGATAAGTTCCAAAAAGACATTTCATCATTGTTGACTTACCGGCACCATTTTCTCCCATAAGTCCCATAACTGTTCCTTTTCTCACATCAAGGTTGATATGATCAAGTACTCTGTTGCGGCCAAATGATTTACTCATGCCACGTATCGATAAGATAATATCTTTGCTCTGATCCCCCATACTATCCGCTCCTATCCTTTTGTTTTCGGGGAGAGAACCAGTATTTCTCCCCCCGAAGTTAAGTTGTTTTACTGATTTAAAAGAGCTGTGTAAGAAGCTGCATTATCTGTTTTCACCATGTTGATGGCAAAAGCATCGTACTGTCCCGGATTGCCCAGACGGTTTGTGATATTAGACTCTGTCTGTCCGTCACCACCAATGTACTCAACATCCAGATTTAAAAGGTCATCATACTTCTGTAACAGCGGCTGATAGGTAGAACTTAAGAAGTTATCAGAAGCATTGTAAATATTCAGCCATACCTTCTTTGTCGGATGGGCAGATGCATCTAACTGCTTGGATACCGGTTCCCATACAACGGTAGAATCTGTAAAATCTTTGTAATTATCAGCGGTTACTGCCACGTTCAGGGAATAGTAAGATCTCTCGTCTTCTTTGTATACATAAACGTCACTGCTTAATACATTTCCTGCATCGTCTGCAGTTCCGATACCCGTGTCAACATCTACACCATCCAGTGCATTTCTAAGAACACGCAGTGTCAGGTATGCCTGTACGTCTGCATGCTGGCTGATCGTTCCACCGTAGCCTTCTGCAATTGCTGCAACCGCATCGCTGTTTGCATCATATCCGAATGTCGGTACACCGTTATCCTTTGACCATGCATTAAACATTGACATTCCCATTCCATCATTGTTGGATACAACGACATCAATGGAATCCCCGAAAGAAGATGACCATGTACCAATCGCATTGCCGGCTGTTGCTGCATCCCATGTAGCACCTGCTGAGTTTTTCATTTCCTGGGAAGCAAGTTCACGGATCACATAGGTTTTTCCACCTACTTCAATGCTTCCGTCCTGAACCTGTGATGCTTTTCCATCGGTATTGGTTCCTGCCGGTGCACTGTCTGCCTCGCCGTTTTTATCCACTGCTGTTCCAAGTGCTTTTCTGACACCTCTTGTACGGGCAATGGAATCATTGTGACCGATATCACCGATTGCTAAAACATAGCCGATCACGCCATCTCCGTTACGGTCAATCTTGTCAATATTTTTCTCGATGTAATCTTTTACCATGGTACCCTGAAGTTCTGCACCCTGATTTGCATCAAACCCTACATAATAAGTATCTTTGTTAAAATTGAGTGCTGTCATATCGAGTTCTCCTGTAGAACTGTTTGACGGCTGACGGTTAAACCATACCAAAGGTTTATCCTTGTTTGCGACAGTTGAGGTAGAAGTGCCTCCCCCTGTATTGCCTGCCTGTGTGCCACCGCCGTTGTTTCCCCCATCGGCTCCGCATGCTGCGGTTGAAAGTGCAAGTACCGCCATCATCATAATTGCAACAATTTTCTTTTTCATAAGAATTTCCCCCTTCTTGTTTTGTTTGTAATGCTAGTATACGGGATTTTTATCTCATAAACTATAGAATATTTTTTGGTTCACATTAAAAATTTTCATATTTTTCCGTTATTTGTTCAATTTTTTCATATTTTTTCTTTGTCATTTCGTCACTTTGCCGTTGATTTGTACTAAAAAAAGCCATCTTTCTTTATAAAGATGGCTCAGACTGTAGACAAAGTCCTCGGCTTTTTGCCGGGGATTTTTCTGTATTAAAGAGGCTAAAAGTCAGTATTTTCAAGACTTTTCAGTCTCTTTTTGGTATAATAAAGGTATCAAAAAAGGCGGTATTGTTCTATGATGACACAAGAAACAGAAAAAGTAAGAAAGCAAATGCAGATGGTATGTATTGATGATCTTGTTCCGCGGAATCATCTTCTACGACTTATTGACAAAGCTATTGACTGGACATTCATCTATGATCTCGTCCGTGATACTTATTCCGACGGAATGGGTAGACCAAGTATTGATCCGGTTACGCTTATTAAGATACCGCTTATTCAATACCTGTATGGAATCAAAAGCATGCGGCAGACAATCAAAGAGATTGAAGTAAACATGGCTTACCGTTGGTTCCTTGGACTTGAACTTTATGATCCGGTCCCTCATTTTTCTACTTTCGGGAAAAACTATACCCGTCGTTTTAAAGATACCGACTTATTCGAGCAGATTTTCCAGCGTATCCTTGAGGAGTGTTACCGTTTCAAACTGGTTGATTCAACAGAGATTTTTGTTGATGCAACACATGTGAAAGCGCGGGCGAACAACAGAAAGATGCAGAAACGAATCGCAAAACAGGAAGCTTTATTTTATGCTGACATGCTGCGTCAGGACATTAACGCAGACAGAGAAGCGCACGGAAAGAAACCGTTGAAAGATAAAGACGATAACAACAAACCTGGTTCCGGTGGCAACGACAAGTTTGAAGATTATACGGATGATGTTCCGTCAGATGAAAAAACAATTAAGTGTAGCACTACAGATCCTGAGAGCGGCTGGTTTCGGAAAGGTGAGCACAAGCATGTGTTTGCTTATGGGATTGAAACAGCATGCGATAAAAATGGATGGATTATTGATTTTACAGTAAACCCTGGTAATGAGCATGACAGTCGAACTTTTAAAGGCCTTTACGATAAGCTTGCAGATATCGGCATGAAATACTGTATCGTTGATGCCGGGTATAAAACTCCTGCAATAGCAAAGCTACTTTTGGATGATGGAATAAAGCCGGTCTTTCCTTACAAGCGTCCCATGACAAAGGATGGCTTTTTCAGGAAATCTGAGTATGTATATGATGAGTATAATGATGCTTATATTTGTCCAGGGAATCACTTTCTGCATTACAGCACGACAAATCGGGATGGATATCGCGAGTATAAAAGCTGTGGACAGATTTGCGAAAAGTGCGAGTATCTTTCGCAGTGTACAGAAAGCAAGAACCATGTAAAAGTTGTTACGAGACATGTATGGGAAGACTATATGGAAACATGTGAGGATATCCGGCATACAGAAGGAATGAAGGAGCTATACTCACACAGAAAAGAAACGATTGAAAGAATCTTTGGAACGGCAAAGGAAAACCACGGATTTCGATATACGCAGTTGTATGGCAAAGCGCGGATGACAATGAAAGTCGCGCTTACGTTTGCGTGCATGAATTTAAAAAAGCTTGCAAAATGCAAGCAGGAATGGGGATTACGGATGGCATAATCCAAGGGAAAATTTCCTGTTTTCGGAATAAATTTCATAAACACAAAGAAAAATGCTCCGAGAAACGGAAGTTTCTCGGAGCACTTTGTCTACGGTCTGAGCCATCTTTCTTTATAAAGATGGCTTTTTAAATCTTTTATAAAAGGCTCTGTTATCATTGTTCCAGAATCACATGCCACGCCTCACACAGCCGTTCCAGCGACCACGCGGCATTTGCCGGACTTGTGGATGGAAGCACCGTTGCTTTCCTTCCCGTGACCGGAAACTGGTATCTTTTATAAAGCTGTCCTGCCTTGTTTCCGTTTGCATAAATACGTGTTATGTTCGTTTTTTCCAGAATCATGCCAATATCCGTCGGCTGTACATTTTTAATACTGCTGTCACTTGAGCCTTTGATGTCACAGCTTTGGATCACATCCCACAGGGCAATCCGGTGGGCAAGCAGCATGGCTTTTTTCTCCTCAATTGTATCCGGAACCGGCTCCTTTAAAAGTGTTGCAAGCACTTTCCAGAAACGGTTCTGTTTGTGCCCGTAATAAAAATTGTTTTCTCTTGATTTGACGGACGGCAGGGTTCCTAATATGAGAATTTCGGAAGCTTTGTCGTACACCGGTTCAAACGAATGGACAATGTGTTCATATTCCATGAGATTCTCCTTTTAAAGTTACCACCCTATCCGTATCCATCTTACTGCTTATCCTTCTCTAAGATCTGGTCAATCGCAGCTGTCACCTTTTTGTAAACTTCATCACTCGTGATTCCGCCCATGATCGGATCTCCGACAATGTTGCCATTACGGTCAACGAGAACTGTCGTTGGAAATGCCATAATATTTGTTGCGTATTTACCGGCCTCACTGTCCGAATCAAGGGAAAGGTTGGTATAGTCTGCCCCCTGTTTTTTCAGGATGCTTTTTGCTTCCGCAATTCCCTCTTTGTTACCATCGAGTGAATCCGTGTTTACGCCAATGACCTGACCGCCCTTTGCCTTCAGTTCTTCATTTAATTTGTTGAGTGCCGGAAGTTCCTCCACACATGGCGTGCATCCATTAAACCAGAAATTAACAACCGTTACCGCATTCTGTGAAAAAATGCTGCTGTCCACCTTATTTCCATCCAGATCCTTCGCCTGAAAAGACGGAAAGACGGATGTTTCTGCATTCGCGCTTTGGGCGCCGGAATTTTCTGTTCCCATCTGCGCGGTAAGTTCCGTTACCTGATCCTCGATTTTCTTAATCTCTTCGATATCCTTATCCAGCTTTTTCAGGTCTGCCTCCGAAAACTGGTCCTTCACATGATCCAGCTGTGTCTCCAGAAACGTTCCATAATTTTGTTCTCCTGCGTCTGCAGCTTTGTCTTTGTCAATGTTATTAAAAACCGTATTCCACAATTCCTGATGTTTCGCAATAATGGCATTTTCCTTTTCGTACAGTTTGTTGATTTCTGCATTACCAGCCCCTGTATCTTCTGCAGACTGCGCCTGCGTTTCCGTCACATTGCTGCCTTTTTCCGAGGCATTGCCACAGGCGGCAAGTCCAAATACCAGAGTCATAACCAGTAACATTACTGTAAGTTTTTTCATTTTAATTATTCTCCTTCTTCTTTTTTGATTTTTCTGCAAATCCATACTTATAACTGATTGCCTCTACCGGACATTCCTTCACACATGCTCCGCAGCGTATACATTCCGTATGATTTGGATGCCGGACCACATCCACATCCATTTTACAGACACCGGCACATTTGCCGCAAGATACACATTTACCGGTATCTATATGCATCTGTAAAAGAGATACTTTATTAAAAAGCGCATAGACTGCGCCAAGCGGACAGATCCATTTGCAGAACGGGCGATAAAACATAAGGCTTAACAACACGACCGCAACCAGTATTCCGGCCTTCCATGTAAACAGCTTTCCCAATGCCGCACGGATGCCTGCATTTGCAATCGAAAGTGGAAGTGCCCCCTCTAATACTCCCTGTGGACAGAGGTATTTGCAAAAAAATGGGTCCCCCATTCCCAGCTGGTTCGTCACCAATATAGGAAGCAGAATAACGAAAACCAAAAGAATTCCATATTTGATAAACCGATTACACTTTCCTGCCGGGATAAAGATTTGTGTCTTCTGGCGGATACGCTCAACCAATCCCTGGAACAGCTCCGTGCCATGCAGCATTGTTTTAAACAGGGAAACACCCAGCTGCAGGCTGCCATCACGAGCATTTCCCACGATCTACGCACACCGCTGACTGCCATCTGCGGCTACCTGGAACTTTTGGAAAAGGAACCGTTATCTGCTGTCTCCCGCCAGTATGTTGCCATCATCCGGGAACGCACAAAGGTGATGACACAACTGACGGAAGAACTGTTCCGGTATTCGGTTGTCCTGTCTGTGCCTTTGGCACAATCCTTGCAGGAAGTGTCGGTAAATCGCATTTTAGAGGGAAGCATTGCCGCAATGTATGCGGTGCTCAAAAGACACCGGATCACACCGGACATTACCATGACCGACCGGACTTGGGCTTTCATTGCACGGACACTGGTGGAGCAGATGCACGGGCAGATGAATGCGGCTTATAAAGCGGGGAGGCTTGTCATCCGGAGGCCGATTTAGTTTATTTTTTTATAAAACAGACCAAAAATAAAGCAACTACAACAACTCCTGTGCCTATGATGATACACCTCTTTGCTGTGGTGACTTCTTTTTGATATAAGCGAAATAATTCTCCGGAATGATTCTTTCTATTATGGAGACCAATCATTGCATAGATCAAAAAGAATGCAACTCCGAATATTAAAATTACACTCAGTCGGCCCCAAGCAGAAGGAATGGTGTATTGACCGATTATGATACATAGCAGGATCATAAAATACACGATTTTATTTTGCCCATATCCTAAAGGAAGTTCTTTTTGATAATTTCTATACATCATTTTTCCATAATAAACGATCATGCATATTAAAAATAATAGATAGATTATCATAACCATCATCCTCATTGTATACCTCCTTAATTTTGTCTCATACGAGAAAATGTCACACCCGCCTCCGGATCGGTAAGCTCTATATTGATCCGACTGTTACGCCGCTCATGAAGCAATAATTGTTTTGCTGTCTCTGTGCTGATTCCCTTTTCTTTCTTCTCATTGGTCTGAACATACTGTTTCCCCGATAGTATCACTATTCTTTTCGAATCGTATTGCATATAGTTACGAAAAATATGAAAATTTTCAGTCCTGCATAATAATCCGGATCAGATGTTTATCCAACATGATTGTCCGGTTCCAGGGATTGATAATAATCCCTGCGATCTCCGGCACAGTAAGTGCTGCTTCAAACATCCTGCCAATCTCTGACAAAAATGTCGACTTCACCTGATCTGCACCTTTTAATTCTTCCTCAAAGCTGGTAAATGCCGACCACCAGATTTTACCGTCCGGAGTTCTCACTGTCTGTAACTTCATTTGTGCCTGTGCCGGATCCGGTTCCACAGCAACGATCAGTTGTCCTCCCTCTTTCATCCGCCGCCGGATCACCGTCAACGTATGTGCAAGCTGCTCCTGTGTGGCTTCTTTCTGAAGCGCAAAAATTGCATCTTCTATTCTTTCATTGCCTTTTAATCCCTCATCCTGATATTCATTTTTCTTATTCATATTTCATATCCTCTCTTGTCTGCTCCTTTCTATTATAAAATGAGAGGTTTCTTTTTGAAAGCTATTTCTTTCAGATTCTCCTTTTGGGAGAATTCTTTTGACGGAACCGTCCTTCTCTTTCTCTGAGACTGAAAACCTCCAACTCTCCAACTCATAGATTGTATTCTCTGCACGTTTCTTCTATACTGAAAGCAGACAGACACTGCAGCAACTGTCTCTTACGAAATGGAGGTTCCACTATGTCACAAAATAATATTGGCGAATTTATACAACAATCCAGAAAAGCCAGAGGATTTACACAGAAAGATCTCGGTGACCGGATCGGCGTCAGTGATAAAACCATATCCAAATGGGAAAACGGAAACAGCATTCCTGACACTTCGATTCTGAACGAACTTTGTGCTACTCTCGATATCAATGTCAATGAACTTCTCTCCGGTGAAAAATTAACACCGGAAATTTATTCTATGAAAGCGGAGGAAAATATGATGAACCTTTTGGAAGACAATCAAAAACAACAGTGCTTTACACTCCTTCCCTGTGCAGTGGGTATCGTTTTATTGATTCTTACCGGACTGTTTGCAATATTTACGCATGTGCTTTTACCGGATATGCTGGATCTTTGGGATTTTCCAACACTCCTCATTTACATCGGAATCTGTTGTTCCCTTGTTTTATTGAGCGGAAAGCGACATAAACAGGAAATCATTCACTTTCTCCGGAAAATTGTGGTACCTGTCGGATGTATCTGTCCTCTGTTGGGGATAAACCAGTTTATTCATCAGTTCCGTGATCCGTCTGATATTGGTTCTTTCGTAAACCAATGTGTCTTATTTGTTCTTTATTCCCTGATTTCCTATGTGATTCTGGTTCTTATCGAACAGCATCTGGACAAATAATCTTTCACATGCAAAAATCCCGCCGTTTCCGGCGGGATGAAACTTCTGTAAAAACAGTCCCTTACCAATAGGCACAGGGGCTGCTTTTATTTATCTTACATATTCTTAACCGTTGCAATATCCACTGGAGTAAGCTCCCCATGAGCGGTCTCTAAAGAACGTGCCAGCGCATTTGCGGTATCCATAGCGGTAATACAGTACACACCGGTCTCAATCGCATTACGGCGGATTAAGAATCCGTCTCTTGTCTTATCACCGTTACCCTGTGTCGGTGTATCGATGACAAGGTCGATCTTGTGACCAAGGATCAGATCCATTACATTTGGTGACTCCTGCGAAATCTTATTGACACGCAGTGCATTGACGCCGTGCTCCTGCAGATACTTTGCAGTGCTTCGTGTTGCGTAGATTTTGTAGCCGAGTGCCTCAAAACGCTTTGCCACACCGACAGCCTCCGGCTTATCGGCATCCTTTACCGTCATAATCATCTGCTTGTATTTCGGAAGCTGTACACCTGCTCCAAGAAATGCTTTGTACAGTGCCTCATTGAATGTCTTTGCGATACCCAGACACTCACCGGTAGACTTCATCTCCGGTCCAAGGCTGATCTCTGCCCCACGCAGTTTCTCGAAGGAGAATACCGGCATCTTGATTGCGATATAATCGGCAACTGGTGCAAGTCCCGGCTCATAGCCCAGACCGCGGATCGTGTTACCGATGATCACTTTGGTTGCCAGATCTACGATCGGAATACCGGTAACCTTACTGATGTACGGCACGGTTCTTGAGGAACGCGGATTTACCTCGATGACATATACTTCCTCGTTCATGGCGATAAACTGGATATTAATCAGACCGACCACATGCAGTGCCTGTGCCAGACGCTTTGTATACTCTACGATGGTATCCTTTACCTTATCACTGATCGTTGGAGCCGGATATACGGAAATACTGTCTCCGGAATGGACTCCGGTACGCTCGATATGTTCCATAATACCAGGAATGAGAATGTCGGTTCCGTCACATACGGCATCGACCTCGATCTCCTTACCCTGTAAATACTTGTCTACGAGAATTGGATGATCCTGTGCAATACGGTTGATGATTCCGATGAACTCCTCGATTTCCTCATCGTTAAACGCAATCTTCATTCCCTGTCCGCCAAGTACATAGGAAGGACGGACAAGAACCGGATAACCAAGACGGTTTGCAACTTCTTTGGCTTCCTCTGCGGTGAATACGGTTCCACCGGCTGCTCTCGGAATATGAGTCTTCTCCAGAATCTCATCAAAAAGCTCACGATCCTCTGCGGCATCGACATCCTCTGCCTTGGTTCCAAGAATCGGAACGCCCATCTTCATAAGCGCCTCTGTCAGTTTGATCGCTGTCTGTCCACCGAACTGTACAACAGCTCCGTCCGGTTTCTCAATATTTACGATGGACTCGACATCCTCTGCGGTCAACGGCTCAAAATACAGCTTGTCTGCAATATCAAAGTCGGTGGAAACGGTCTCCGGGTTGTTGTTGATAATGACAGTCTCCCAGCCTTCCTTTGCAAATGCCCAGGTACAATGTACGGAACAGAAATCAAACTCGATACCCTGACCGATACGGATCGGACCGGAACCAAGAACCAGAACCTTTTTCTGCGGTGTGGTCTCTGCAGCCTCGTTCTCACTTCCGTAAACACTGTAGTAATACGGTGTCTCTGCGGCGAACTCTGCGGCACAGGTATCCACCATCTTATATGCTGCAACGATACCGTTTGCATAACGCATCTGTTTAATCTCTTCCTCGGTCTTTCCGGTAAGCTCTGCGATAACGTTGTCCGGGAACTCGATTCTCTTTGCTTCTTTTAACAGATCTACCGTCAGTTCTTCGCTCTTTAAGCGCTGCTCCATCTCTACCAGAATTGCCAGCTTGTCGATAAACCAGCGGTCGATCTTGGTAATTTCATAAATATGATCATAGGAAACGCCGCGGCGCAGTGCCTCTGCAATCACCCAGATTCTGCGGTCATCGACCACATGAAGCTGTGCCTCTAACTCTTCATCGGACAGTCCGGTAAAATCATAGGACATAAGGCTGTCCACATGCTGTTCCAGGGAACGGATGGCTTTCATCAGTGCGCCCTCGAAGTTATCACAGATACTCATAACCTCTCCGGTTGCTTTCATCTGTGTACTTAACGTTCTCTTTGCAGTAAGGAATTTATCAAACGGAAGTCTCGGGATCTTCACTACACAGTAGTCAAGCATTGGCTCGAAACTTGCATAGGTCTTCTGTGTGATGGCGTTCTTGATCTCATCAAGTGTGTAGCCTAATGCAATCTTTGCGGTAACCTTTGCGATCGGGTATCCGGTTGCCTTAGAGGCAAGAGCGGAAGAACGGGATACACGAGGGTTTACCTCGATGACACAGTACTCAAAAGAATCCGGATTCAATGCATACTGCACGTTACATCCACCGGTGATCTTTAACTCATTGATGATGTTTAATGCAGAACTACGAAGCATCTGGTACTCTTTATCCCCGAGTGTCTGGGAAGGTGCCACTACAATGGAATCTCCGGTATGCACACCAACCGGATCGATATTCTCCATGTTACATACGGTGATGCAGTTTCCGTTCGCATCACGCATTACTTCGTACTCGACTTCCTTCCATCCTGCGATACAGCGCTCAACCAGTACCTCACCGACACGGCTTAAACGGAGTCCGTTGCTTAAGATATCGACCAGCTCCTGCTCATTGTGGGCGATACCGCCGCCACTTCCGCCGAGGGTGAATGCCGGACGGAGCACAACCGGATATCCGATCGTATTAGTAAACTTGATACCGTCTTCTACGGTATTTACAACCTGGGAAGCTGCACAAGGCTCACCAATCTTTTCCATGGTATCCTTAAATGCCTGACGGTCCTCTGCCTTAAAGATGGTTTCTGCGGTCGTACCAATCAGTTTTACTCCGTGCTCTTCTAAGAATCCGGACTCTGCCAGTTCCATACCCAGATTTAATCCAGCCTGTCCACCGAGTGTCGGAAGGATGCTGTCCGGTTTTTCCTTTAAAATAATTTTTTCAAGAACCGGAAGTGTCAGAGGCTCAATGTATACCTGATCTGCAATCTGCTTGTCGGTCATGATGGTGGCAGGGTTGGAGTTTACCAGACATACCTCCACGCCTTCTTCCTTTAAGGAACGGCATGCCTGTGTTCCTGCGTAGTCAAACTCGGCTGCCTGTCCGATGACGATTGGTCCCGAACCGATTACTAATACTTTTTTGATATCTTTATTTCTTGGCATTACTGATTCCCTCCCATCATCTGAATAAAGCGGTCAAACAAGTACGAAGAGTCCTGTGGTCCCGGGCATGCTTCCGGATGGAACTGCACGGTGAAAATATTCTTTCCGACATACTCTAAGCCCTCGTTGGTTCCGTCATTGACATTGACGAATGCAGGCTTTACAACCTTCGGATCAAGGGTATCGGTATCTACCACATAGCCATGGTTCTGGGAAGAAATGTAAACACGACCGGTTGACAAATCTTTCACCGGATGGTTTCCACCACGGTGTCCGTATTTCATCTTGTGTGTATCCGCTCCGTTGGCCAGTGCCATGAGCTGATGACCGAGACAGATGGCAAAGATCGGTACGTCACTTGCATACAGTTTCTTTAATTCCTCGATGATCGCTGTGCACTCTTTCGGATCTCCAGGTCCGTTGCTGAGCATAATGCCATCCGGATTGGCTCCAAGGATTTCTTCCGCCGATGTGTGTGCCGGATAAACCGTCACCTCACAGCCACGGGCATTTAACGATTTTGCGATATTGTTCTTCGCACCGAAATCCATCAGTGCAACTTTCTTTCCGCTTCCCTTTAATACGTTCTTCTCGCTGCAGGTAACTTTATCCACAACGTTTCCAGTTGTATATTCTTTCAATTTCGGAAGAATTTCATCCAGATTATAATTTTCATTTGTCGTGATCATTCCGTTCATGGTTCCCTTTTCGCGGAGAATCTTGGTAAGCGCACGGGTATCAATTCCTGCAATTCCCGGAATATCATGCTTTGTCAGGAAATCCTGAATGCTTCCCTGACAGCGGAAATTGCTCGGCATACGTGAAAGCTCTCTTACAATATATCCGTCCGGCCACGGTCTGGCGGATTCCATATCCGGTGTAATTCCGTAGTTTCCGATCAGCGGATACGTCATCACAACCGCCTGTCCTGCATAGGACGGATCTGTAAGTACCTCTAAATATCCGGTCATTGAGGTATTAAATACGATCTCACTGATGATTTCGCGTGTAGAACCAATGCTTGTACCTGTAAACACGGTTCCGTCTTCCAGTATCAAAAAAGCTTTCATTCTTTGCCCTGCCTTTCTTGCATCTTGGCAAAAAAAAAGAGAGAATCTCTTTTTTTTACCTTGAGTTAGCTTTACCTAAATTGTAAAAATTTTATCACAAATCGTCACTTTTTTCAACCTTTTTTGCAAGAGAAAAAAGTGACATATTTTATGAATAAATATACATATTATACAATTCCATGCATCCACAATACCATGAACCCGACAGCAACTGCCGCACAGACTGCCAGACCGCCAATGCTGGTTCCGAGGATCACGCCGGATGGAATTTCTTTCTTTTCATATATCGCGCGTGCCACGGTTTTTGCCTGCATCGGAACAAATGAACACGGCTGTGTTACCTCCATTGGATGAAACCGGCGTTTTGTGAAATAATCCGCTGTCCATGCCGGCATTGCCGATAACGTCACCCTCTGTAACTGATATTGATTTGCCGCATACGCCTTCATTTCTTCCAACAGACATCTGCCACATCCTCTGCGCTGGAATACCGGAAGCACATACAGCATGGTAATATGTCCCTCTTTCTGCATTCCTGACATGGCGATCATATGCCCCTGTTCAAAAATTCCCCACATGGTGAGAGTTCCTTCTGCAATCATGTTCCGGATGTTCGAATTTTCCGTATATTGCAGAAATATATGAATCATTTCCAGATCCGTGATCCGCGCACGCAGACAGTAATCAAAGACACCCCTTGCAATACTGAGCGCTTCCGGAATCTGATCTTCCGTTAAAATCTGTGCTTTCATTTACGCTTCCTCCTTATTTTCCAACAGCCGGTCCTTCAGACCGCTGTAACGTCTCTGTTGGGAATTATTCTCAATCATTTGTTCAAATGTTGTATCATCTCCCACTATCGTAACACATTTCTTTGCTCTTGTAACCGCTGTGTACAATAAATTCCGGTTCATAAGCATGCGGGGGCCGGAAAGAAGCGGAATGACAACGGCCGGATACTCCGATCCCTGTGATTTATGGATCGTCACAGCATACGCAAGTTCCAGCTCATCCAGCAGTTTGTACGAATATTCCACCATACGCCCTTCATCAAAATTTACCGTGATGGTCTCTGCAAAATCATTGATCTCTTCAATAATTCCGGTATCTCCGTTAAACACCCCGGTTCCTTTGTCTATACAGAGTCCATATTTGCTGCGGATCTCCCATTCCAGCTGATAATTATTTTTGATCTGCATGACTTTATCGCCTTCCCGGAAAACGATCGCCCCATGCTCTTTCTCCTTTTTTCTGTCCGATGGCGGATTCAGATACATCTGCAGAATCGTATTGAGACGTTCTACTCCGAGCAGCCCTTTCCGCATAGGCGTAAGCACCTGGATATCGTATTCGCTTGCCCCCACAAATTTCGGAAGTTTCTGCTTGATCAGCTGCAGCGTAACGTTGATAATTTTATCTGCCTCATAACGCTTCAGGAAAAAGAAATCCATACTCTTGTTATCCAGGCTGACGGCTTCCCCCCGGTTAATCTTATGTGCATTGACAATAATGTCACTGGTGCTTGCCTGTCGGAAAATTTTTGTCAGCATTACTGTAGGAAACATCTTCGAATCAATAATGTCCTTCAGCACACTTCCTGCCCCTACACTCGGCAGCTGGTTCACATCGCCCACCAGGATCAGGCGCGTGCCCGGCAAAATTGCTTTCAGCAGGGAATTCATCAGGGAAATATCTACCATCGACATCTCATCAATAATGATGAGATTGGTCTCCAGCGGATTTTGTTCATTGCGCTCAAATCCGGCATTTCCTTCCATTCCGCCATTCAGTTCGAGCATCCGGTGAATCGTCCGCGCCTCATACCCGGTGGTTTCGCTCATGCGCTTTGCTGCCCGTCCGGTCGGTGCCGCCAGCATAATGTCTTCCCCGGATAATTCAAAATACTGGATGATTGTATTGATCGTTGTTGTTTTTCCCGTTCCGGGACCTCCGGTAATCACGAGAACACCGTTTCTTACGGCTTCCTTTACCGCTTCTACCTGATGCTCATCAAGATCCATTCCCGTCTTCTTTTCAATCTTTCGGATTCTGTCCTCAATTTCGATATCCGGAACATCAAACACAGCATTCAGCTGTGTCAGACGGGTAGCGGTATTTGCCTCCATATAAAAATAGGTTGCCGCATAGATCTGCGTACTGTCTTCCACCTGGCGCATAATGATCTTGCGATCCATCGCCAGATTCATGTAATGCTGCTCGATGTGCTCCGGATCTACCTCAAGAAGCCGGCTTGCCCGCTGCGTCAGTTCCTGCATCGGCAGATAGGTATGCCCCTCTCCGGCAGCCTGCAGCAGCACATACTGGATACCGCTTCGAATCCGGAAATCGGAATCGGTGCGGATTCCCACGCGGGATGCGATCTCATCTGCCGTGCGGAATCCGACCCCTTCCACATCATCTGCCATACGATATGGATTTTCTTTCAGTATTCCGTATATTTCCTGCCCGTATGTTTTATATATTTTCACTGCAAGTGTGGTATTGATCCCGTATTGCTGCAAAAAAATCATTGCCTGCCGGAGATCTTTTTTCTGATTCACCTGATCCGCGATTTCCATCGCCTTTCTCTGGCTGATGCCTTTGATCTCCGCCAGCCGCTCCGGTTCTTCTTCAATGATACGGAAGGTATCTGCCTTGAATCTTCGCACAATCCTTGCCGCTAAGGCAATTCCGATCCCTTTGATCGCCCCTGATCCCAGATACCGCTCAATTGCCACCTCATCCTGTGGTGCCTTTTCTTCGAAACTCTTTACCTGAAACTGTCTGCCGTAAGTCGGATGTTCTGTATAACTTCCCTTTGCCTTAATGTTTTCTCCCTCGGCAATATCCGAAAATACCCCCACACAAGTCTCTTCTTCTTCGTTACACACCAGAACAAGTACGGTATATCCGTTGTCTGCATTTCGATAGATGATGTGATCTACATATCCTTCAATGCTCTCAAGATTCTCTTCCAAAATATGTTCCCCATTCTCTAAAAAAGAGACTGTTGTAAACAGTCTCTCCTCTTTTCTTTGTGCTGATGTTACTACTGGCCAATATTACGTTTCATCTGCTCATACAGTGTCTGTGTATAGCTTTCTCCGATCTGATCCACCATTTCATCTGCCACCGTTTCAATTGCCTGATCCATATACAGATCTTTGTACTGTGACATCGTAGAATCCCCGTCATCATCCGAGGTAAATGTATCTTTCATCTGTTTGATGACCTGCTCCACAAAATAAGATTCAAAATCTTTGATGACACCTTTTAATTGTTCCTCTGAAGAGTCCGATGAAATATTCTTTAATGAACTCTGAAGAGAATTGCTCTGCTCTGCACTTTTGTCTGCATTTGCAACCGTATAATTTGTACTGATTGATGAAATATCCATAGTATATCCCTCTTATGTAAGTAATTCCGAATCGCTGCCTATCGTTTCAGGTTATTTGCCGTCTCCAGCATGGAATCCGAGGTCGTGATTGCCTTGGAATTTAATTCATATGCGCGCTGTGCAATGATCATATTTACCATCTCATCAGCAACCTGTACATTTGAAGCTTCGATGTAGCCCTGATATACACCGGTTTTCGTCAACCCTGCATTTTGTCCCTCCAGCATCGGATTTCCCGAAGCTGCAGTCGCTGCAAGTTTGCTTCCTGACATTTTCTCCAGTCCTGCCGGATTGTTAAACTGATAGATTCCAAAAGACTGGTTTAATGACACTACATTGCCGGTTGCATCTTTATAGCCAATCGTTCCATTGCTCGAAAATACCATGCTTTCCGAAGATACGCCTCTTGGCACACGAATGGTATTTCCTCTGGAATCCAATACCGGAAGCCCCTCTGAGGTTGCCAGAATTGTGTTTCCATTCGAATCCTGACTCCAGGAGAAGTTACCGTTTCTGGTGTAATATGTCTGTCCATCCACACCCCGCACGGCAAAGAATCCCTTTCCTTCCAGTGCAAAATCGGTCGGAATCTCTGTCTCTTCACGCGCCCCCTGCGTATAGTTGGACATGGTCGCTGCCACTCTGGTTCCGAGTCCTACCTGTGCACCTACCGGTTTATTGGCACCATTTGCCGTCGTTGTCTTTGTCTGCAGTGTCTGGTACAGTAAAGATTTAAACTCGGTACGTTCCGTCTTATAACCTGTCGTATTCACATTGGACAGGTTATTTGAAATTGTATCCAGATTTGTCTGCTGCGCAATCATTCCGGTTGCCGCAGTATAAAGTGATCTCATCATACGCTTCTATTTCCTCCTTGCGGTCTTTCAGCAGCTATTACACTTTACCGACATTGTTAACTGCCCGGTCAAGTGTTCCATCTATGGAAGTGATTACCTTCTGTCCTGCCTCATAGGCTCTCTGAATTGTAATCATATTTACCATCTCATTTACAACATTTACATTGGAAGTCTCCAGTGTGCCCTGCTCTATATTGGCATCTGTTGCAATCCGGTTTCCTCCCGGAAGAAGGTTATACAGATTCTCACCGTATTTTTCAAGATAGTCATAATTATCCACATCCACCATGCCGATCGTTCCGACAATCTGGTTATTCTGCATGACGTATCCCAGTTTATTCACGGTAATCGCAGCATTTGGATCCAGACGTATATAATTATTCTGACCCGGATCGCCATTCATTGCACCAGTGGCATTTAAAACATAATCGCCATCCTTCGTCACCAGATACCCCTCTTTATTTACAGTAAAGGCTCCATCCCGCGTATACTTCACGGAAGTATTTCCCTGCTTGTCCGTGAATGCCACGGCAAAAAAGCCATTTCCTTCAATCGCAAAATCTGTGGTGTTATCTGTCACCTTGAAATTTCCCGTGGAATAATCCGTATATACCTGTCCAAGGTGAACCCCATATGTAATATCTCCAAGCTTTTTCGGAATCCCCATGTTAGAAGAATCCTTAATGCGCAAAGACATCTCATCGGCAAAAGTGCGACTCGTCGTTCCTTCTTTTTTATATGCTGTTGTGTCTGCGTTTGCCAGATTATTTGCCAGAATATCCAGACGCTTCATTTCGTTTACCATTCCCGTATGGGCGGTATACAATCCTTTTACCATTTATGACACCTCAATTTTCACAGTTTTAATTTATATCGGCAAATGCCCTCACGAGCTTTATAGACATGCGATAAAAAGTGCGCATAAACGCGCACTTTATGCATTAATCCTCGTCTCTTTTTCCTGCAAGGAATTCTACATATTTTCCGGTTCCGATTGCTACACAGGTCATAGGATGCTCTGCCGTCATCGTGTTGATTCCGGTACGTTCTTCAATCAGTTCCTCCAGACCGCGAAGCAAGGAGCCGCCACCTGTCAGGACAATTCCCCTGTCTGCAACGTCTGCTGCCAGTTCCGGTGGAGTTTTCTCCAGTACGGAATGTACAGCTTCCACAATCTGTAATGTTGCCTCACGCAGAGCTTCCTCTGTCTCCTCAGAGCTTACCGTAATGGTTCTTGGCAGACCGGTTACCAGATTACGGCCACGGACATCCATCGTCTCATTCTGTGCCAGTGGGTAGCATGTACCAATTTTGATCTTGATATCTTCTGCGGTACGCTCACCGATCAAAAGATTATGTTTCTTTCTCATATAGCGGACCAGGGCTTCGTCAAAATCATCTCCTGCAATTTTCACGGAAGTGCTCACAACAGAACCACCCAGAGAAATGACTGCGATATCCGAAGTACCTCCTCCGATATCTACGATCATGTTTCCGCATGGTCTGGAAATATCAATACCGGCACCGATTGCTGCTGCAATTGGTTCCTCAATAATCTCTACTTCGCGGGCTCCTGCCTGATAAGTTGCATCCTCTACGGCTTTCTTTTCAACCTCTGTAACACCACTCGGTACGCAGACGCTGATGCGCGGCTTACGAAAGCTCTTCTTTCCAAGTGCCTTCTGGATGAAATACTTGATCATCTTCTCTGTGACGGTATAATCTGAAATCACACCCTGGCGAAGAGGACGGACTGCCACAATGTTTCCCGGTGTTCTTCCAAGCATCAGCCTTGCTTCCTCACCGATTGCTTTAATTTTATTGGTATCTCTGTCAAATGCAACAACGGAAGGCTCTTTTAATACAACACCTTTTCCTTTAATATATACTAAAATACTCGCAGTACCTAAATCAATTCCGATATCTGATCCGATCATCCCGAATGCCCCTTCCTATTTTCTTTTTATCTTTCTTTATCAAAATCCGATCTGCGTTTATGGCGCAAATCTGCAGTTAATCATATTTTTATGCATACAGTAACATTATATACAATTCATCCCATTTTTCAAACATTTTTTTATAGGTTAAAGCATTTTAATTAAATTTTAAGGAATCTCTCTGTTCCCAGGACAAAAATCTGTGCATTTTCGCTATTTTATACGTTCTTCGATTCCAGATACGGTTTTAAAAACTGACCGGTATACGATTCCGGAACTTTGCAGATTTCCTCCGGAGTCCCCTGTGCAATCACGGTTCCACCACCGTCACCACCTTCCGGTCCCATATCAATGATATAGTCAGCCGTCTTGATGACGTCCAGATTATGCTCGATGACGACAACGGTATTTCCGCCGTCCGAAAGCTTTCTGAGAATCTCCACCAGCTTGTGTACATCCGCAAAATGCAGTCCGGTGGTTGGCTCATCCAGTACATAAATGGTTTTTCCCGTTCCTCGTTTGCTCAGTTCTGTGGCAAGTTTGATACGCTGCGCTTCTCCTCCGGATAATTCTGTGGAAGGCTGTCCCAGTTTTACATAGGAAAGTCCGACATCGTACAGTGTCTGAATCTTTCGGTGGATCGTTGGTACATTTTTGAAAAATTCCAATGCCTCTTCCACCGTCATATCCAGCACGTCATAGATCGTCTTTCCTTTATAGCGCACTTCAAGTGTCTCGCGGTTATAGCGCCTGCCACCGCAGACTTCACACGGCACATACACATCCGGCAGGAAATGCATCTCGATCTTTATGATACCATCTCCGCTGCAGGCCTCACAGCGTCCGCCTTTGACGTTGAAACTGAAACGTCCCTTCTTATATCCACGTGCCTTTGCATCCGGAGTTGCCGCAAACAGATCACGGATCATGTCAAACACACCGGTATAGGTTGCCGGATTCGAACGCGGTGTGCGTCCGATCGGTGACTGATCAATATCGATAATCTTATCCAGTTGTTCCACACCCAGAATATCATCGTGATCTCCGGGGATGCAGCGTGCCCGGTTTAAAGTTCGCGCCAGATGCTTATACAGAATTTCATTGGTCAGGGAACTCTTTCCCGATCCCGATACTCCGGTGATACAGGTCATGATACCAAGCGGAACCTGCACATCAATATTTTTCAGATTATTTTCCCGCGCTCCTTTGATGGTAAGAAATCCGGTCGGTCTGCGCCGTTCCGATGGTACCGGAATCTTCATCCGGCCGCTCAGATAAGCGCCGGTAATGGATTTTTTGCATTTCATGATATCCGCCGCAGTACCGGTCGCAACGACTTCTCCACCATGGACACCGGCTGCCGGACCAATATCCACAATGTAGTCGGCCGCACGCATGGTATCCTCATCATGTTCCACGACAATCAGCGTATTTCCCAGATTCTTAAGATTCATCAGTGCATGCAACAGCTTGTCATTGTCCCGCTGATGCAGTCCGATACTCGGCTCATCCAGAATATATGCCACGCCGACCAGTCCTGAACCGATCTGGGTAGCCAGGCGGATGCGCTGCGCCTCTCCTCCGGACAAGGTTCCGGTCGCACGTGTCAATGTCAGATAATCCAGACCTACCTCCTGCAAAAAGCCCACACGGGCACGGATTTCCTTTAAAATCTGATTGCCGATGAACTGCTGCTGTTCCGTCAGCTGCATTTCCGCCAGATATTTCACGAGATCCTTTACCGACATATCGGTCATCTCATATATATTTTTGTCTGCAACCGTAACCGCAAGAGAACTCTGCTTCAGACGCTGTCCATGGCAGGCAGCACACGGTGTAATACGCATAAACTGCTCATATTCCTGCTTCATCGTGTCCGATCCCGTCTCCCGGTAACGGCGCTCGACATTTTTAATAAGGCCTTCCCAATTCAGATCATAGACGCCTTCTCCACGCTGCCCTTTATAATGCACCTTTAATATCCGGCCATCTCCGCCATGAATGAGCATATGCCGGATTTCTTTTGGCAGATCTTTATATGGTGTATCGAGAGAAAATCCATATCCTTCCGACAACGCTTTTAGGGTGGCATAGGTATAGCTGGACGGATCGGTGCAGGACTGCCAGCCCATTACCTGAATTGCCCCCTCGGAAATAGACAGTGTCTTATCCGGAATCATGAGATTTTCATCAAACTCCATCTTGTAACCGAGTCCGTAGCAGACCGGACAGGCACCAAACGGATTATTAAACGAAAAGCTTCGCGGTTCCACCTCATCCACACTGATTCCGCAATCCGGACACGCAAAATTCTGGGAAAAATTCATTGGTTCCCCGTCCACCACATCTACAATCGCATTTCCCCCGGTCAGCTCAAAAACATTTTCCAGGGAATCGGTCAGACGCTTTTCAATTCCGGGTTTTACCACCAGACGGTCGACCACAATATCAATATTGTGTTTGATGTTTTTATCCATCGGAATTTCTTCCGAAAGTTCATACATATTTCCGTCCACGATCACACGCACATAACCGCTTTTTTTTGCTTTCTCGAATAATTTCTGATGTTCGCCCTTACGCCCGCGCACAACCGGCGCAAGGATCTGGATGCGTGTGCGTTCCGGCAGTTTCATCACGGCATCTACCATCTGATCGATCGTCTGTTTCTCGATGGCACGTCCACACTTCGGACAATGTGGAATTCCTATGCGGGCATACAGCAGTCGAAAATAATCATAAATTTCCGTCACGGTTCCGACGGTGGAACGCGGGTTTCGGTTCGTCGATTTCTGGTCAATGGAGATTGCCGGCGGAAGTCCCTCAATTGACTCTACATCCGGTTTTTCCATCTGTCCTAAGAACTGTCTTGCATAGGAAGACAAAGACTCCATGTAGCGCCGCTGTCCCTCCGCATAGATCGTATCGAACGCAAGCGAAGACTTTCCGGAACCTGACAGTCCGGTCAGAACAACAAACTCATCTCTCGGAATGTCCACATCGATGCATTTTAAGTTGTGTTCGTTGGCGCCTCGTATTTTAATATATTTTCTCTGTTTTTTCGGCATTTTGTTTCCTCTCTTTTATCTATTCCTCAATATCCCGAAGCATATTTTTCAGTTTTACCATCTTGTCACGATACTCTGCCGCCGCCTCAAAATTGAGTTCTGCGGCAGCTTTCTTCATCTTCTTCTGGATGTCCCCGATCAGTTTTTCTAATTCCCTGCGGCTCATAGATTCCGGATCTTTATCAAATTCCATCTCCTCTGCTGCCACTTTTTTGGAGATTGCAATCAGATCACGCACAGATTTCTGGATGGTCTTCGGTGTGATTCCATGTTCCTCATTGTATGCCTGCTGAAGCTTGCGGCGGCGCTCCGTCTCATCAATGGCCACACGCATGGAATCCGTGATCTTATCCGCATACATGATTACATGTCCCTCACTGTTTCTTGCCGCACGTCCGATGGTCTGGATCAGTGAAGTCTCGGAACGAAGGAATCCTTCCTTATCCGCATCCAGAATCGCCACAAGCGTAATCTCCGGAATATCCAATCCCTCCCGCAGCAGGTTGATACCGACAAGTACATCAAACACGTCCAGACGCAGGTCACGGATAATCTCTGCACGCTCTAAGGTATCAATATCCGAGTGCAGATATTTTACACGGATGCCAAGTTCGCTCATATACTGTGTCAGATCCTCCGCCATACGCTTGGTCAGTGTCGTGATCAGCACTTTATGGTGATTTTTCGTCTCTTTGTTAACTTCCCCGATCAGATCATCGATCTGCCCCTCAACCGGTCGCACGGAAATCTCCGGGTCCAGAAGTCCGGTCGGACGGATAATCTGCTCCACACGCAGCAATTCATGCTCGTTCTCATAGACATTCGGCGTAGCTGATACAAACAGCATCTGATCAATCTTGCTCTCAAACTCTTCAAAATTAAGCGGGCGGTTATCGAGTGCGGACGGCAGACGGAATCCATAGTCCACCAGTGTCTGCTTCCTTGAGCGATCCCCTGCATACATTCCACGCACCTGCGGAATCGTAATGTGGGACTCATCCACAATAATCAGAAAGTCGTCCGGAAAATAATCCATCAGTGTCTCCGGCATTTCTCCCTCGGCACGTCCTGCCAGATGGCGGGAATAGTTTTCGATGCCGCTACAAAATCCGGTTTCCTTCATCATTTCAATATCAAAATTCGTGCGCTCCGCGATACGCTGCGCTTCCAGCAGCTTATCCTCCCCCTTAAAATACCTGACCCTCTCTTCCAGTTCTGCCTCGATACGGTCACACGCTGCGTTCATTTTTTCCTGTGGCACCACATAATGGGACGCCGGAAACACAGCCGCATGCTTTAATATACATTTGATCTCTCCGGTAAGCACATCCACCTCCGTAATCCGGTCGATCTCATCTCCGAAAAACTCCACACGGATCGCCGTGTCGGTATTATTCGCCGGAAAAATCTCCAGTACATCGCCATGCACCCGGAACGTACCACGCTTAAAATCCATCTCGTTGCGCGTGTACTGCATGTCAATGAGTCCCTTGATCACATCATCACGGTCAATCTCCATTCCGGGACGCAGGGAAACCATCATGTTCATATAGTCATCCGGACTACCAATGCCATAGATACAGGAGACAGATGCCACGATGATGACATCTTTTCGCTCCGCCAGTGCTGCCGTGGCAGAAAGGCGCAGCTTATCAATTTCATCATTGACCGCAGAATCTTTCGCAATATAAGTGTCCGACTGCGGCACATACGCTTCCGGCTGATAATAATCATAGTAGGAAACAAAATACTCGACGGCATTCTCCGGGAAAAATTCTTTCATTTCTCCGTACAGCTGCCCCGCCAGTGTCTTGTTGTGGGAAATAATCAGCGTTGGCTTATTCAGTGCCTGAATGACATTTGCCATCGTAAAGGTCTTTCCCGAACCGGTCACACCCAGCAGTGTTTCAAACTGGTTGCCTTCTTTGAATCCTTTGACTAATTTTTCAATTGCCTGTGGCTGGTCACCGGTTGGCTTATATGGGGCTTTTAATGTGAACTCATTCATGGTAAATCCCTCCATTTGTGACTTTTACTATGATCATTATCAGCCAAAAATTCGTATCCAGATTCGTAACGAAAAGCTCATTTTTATAGTGAATAGATGTGTTTCTCACCTCGTTACGAATAAAAGTCACAAAACTAATATTTGCGGATAAAACAGCACTCGGAAATACCTGAAAATACTAACCTCCGATCCTGTCATATTTTTACTGTTTGTTCTTGTAACAGTCCCTATTATATCAAATAAATTTTTGAAAGTATATAGATTAACGCAAGAAAAAAGTACAAATGTTCGATTCTTATTTGTACTTTTTTCTATCACTACTATTCTATTTTTTATCATGCTACGTTGAAATATTCCTCCAGGATTAAGTCTATTTCAATCACTTCTGAATAATCATAATACTGATCTTTCCGCTCTTTTGGAATAACTTCTTCAATAAATGGTTCCAATACATCCAGACAGTCTTCTATGATTTCCTGCGTATCTCCATAGATATCTACCGATATGATTTCCTTGGCATGTCCCAATAAATGCGAAACACCTTTTGAATTAAAGCTATTCTTCAGCAAAATAGTTGCATAAGTATTTCTCAACTGGTGAAAATGAATATCAGGCAAATCCAAGGATTTCAACAAGTCTTTATAGTATTTCTGATGAAAACCTTTACTCCTTGGATTCCCATATGTAGAACAACAAATATAATTCCAGTCCCGGAACTCTTTTGGTCTGCGTCTGCGGTTCTTCTCATAAGTTTTCCGTTCTTCCAGAATTGCTTCAAATACATAATCCGGTATTGGAAGTTCACGCACACCAGCAGGTGTTTTTGTTTTAATTTCCTGCTTTGTCAGCATCTTAGGTGCACAGTCTTCTGCTTTACTGTTTGGCTTCTTTCCCAACTGACGCTCTACTCTCAACGTCCTGTGAATGTAATCGACATCACTGTATTTCAGGCCATTTATTTCACTTCTTCTGAGTCCCATCAATACCGCAAACAGAATTTGCATATGAATCGGTGTCTCCTTGCTTGCCTCAACCAACCGAAGCACCTGCGGAAGTGTCAATGTTTTCTTCTCGTCAATTTTCAGGACACGATACTCTGTCTTTTTTATTTTCTTCGATAAATTGATTCCCTTCGCTGGGTTTGTTGCCAGTACATTTTTGTTAAATGCATACTCCAATGATGTTTTCATGATCGTCCTGACATTTTTCGCAACTGATTCATACTTCTCCGCAACTGCATTATATAATTTTCTGATATACCCCTGATTCAGTGTAGACATATACATTTTTCCAAGCTGTGGAACAATATAATTCTTAATGGCACTTTTGTAAGTAGTATATCCTCTACACTTTCTTCTTTCTGAAATATCTGTTCATATAAACTGGAATCCCAGATTTCTGACTGTTCCAGATGCCTGTCCACGACATTCATATGCGACACATCCTGCAATTCAAACGTATTAAAAGCTTCATATACATTCTTTCCTATTTCCAAATCCTTGTACTCTTTTTCACCATTATGAAATGAAACATAATATTTTCCGTCCTTCTCATAGATTTCATATGGGTTATATTTATCTTTTCTTCTTTTTGGCTGTCTGCCTTCCATGTCCTTTCCTCCAATCTGAATTTTTTTGAATTCAGATCAGTAGGCGGGGCACCACATCGACATATTGTCCGAGTATTTTCTAAAAATTGGAAACAAAAAACGCCAGATTTCCGCGATGGAAAACTGGCGCGCCAAAAACAGCCACTATTGTACTGAATTACATGGAACGATAATGCCGATGCAATGTTATACTTGCCCGGAGGAGGAGCAATGCTTTTTTTAATTGATGTAGGTCATGGGTACTATGAAAAGAGGCAAAAATAGACACGGCGGCAATCCTCCTTATATGCCGCCGTGGATTTACACGGTGTTAGGTCGTCGTTATTTTAAGGTAGACGAAAAGAAACGGCGGCTCTGAAAATCAAAGCCGCCGCTTCATAGGCGCGTGAAAATGTGTCTGCTGTACGACGGCTTTTTTTCTTTTGCCGTCGTCCGGCAGATTAACATATGAAACTATAATTCATTGATGGTTGCAGTAATCGACATATTGCGAATTCGTTTTGCCGGAGCATATACAGCTGCGATTGCCGCAATCGAGACAAACAGAAGAATAACGCCCAAAGAGATAATTGGGAACTGCCACACAGCAGATGGAAAATGCCCTGCAATAAGGAAATCATACAGCGATTTGCTAAGCGGCAAGCCAATAGCACAACCAACAACGCACCCCAAAACAGCATAGGTGAATGCTTCACAGGCAATCATTTTCGTCATTTGCCGTTCATCCATTCCTACTGCCCGCATAGCTCCATATTGCTTCATTCTGGCAGACACACTCATGGAAATGCTATTGACAATGTTCATTACCGTTACCAGTGCAATAATTGCCAAAAACGCATAAACACAGAAAACAAAAGCCATATAAGTTCCCGTAGTGCGCTCGTCGCGTTTATCTTGAAAGCTATATGTTTGATCTACGGAATTCTGGATTGCCTGAACATTTTCGTCCGTAACATCTCCCGTTGTTTGTATCAGCACAAGAGAATAACCTTCCTCTCCTGTCAAACGGACAAATGTTTCATCAGAGGTAATCAATGTGAGCTTTCCATTTGTCAATCCATTCTCACTAAATGGGTCGTTTTTTAACAGTCCGGCTATGGTAAGGGTTTCATCCCCAATCTGAACAGTGTCACCGATTTTCCATGTGCTGTCCTGATCGGATGTTGCCAAAACAAAATTGCTGTCCCTAAAAACTTTGGACAGATCACTCCCCCTTTTCAAAGCACTGTCTTTTTTCAGACATTGTAAATCAAAATCGTCATAAGAAATCAAATCGACTGTGCCAGAAAAGTTGGTGTCGTCGTTTAGTTTGGCAGAAACATCAAATACACTACGACGCCCGTAAACTTCCTTCACTCCATCCATTTCGCGGATGGTTGTAAGCAGTTCCCAAGGAATCGTATTACCGTCAGCACTTGCAATATCTATATCTGATGTGGCAGCCGACTGAGGAATCAGGTAATCCACAAAATCGACCATAATAGAAAAGCTCAAAAACAGGATGATGCTAAGTGCAAAAGAACCTGTCATCAGGAATAAATTTTTCTTCCCGGAGACCGCATGGCCGATACCGAGAAGGGCTTCAATCTTTCCGAATCCTGTATACTGGGAATGACGCATTGTTTTTCCGTGGTCTGCATTTCCAGACACCGCTGTGATAGGAGATACCTTCGCGGCATGTTTCGCCGGAGCATTTGCGGCGATCAGTACAGTAATCAGTCCAACAAAGATACCGCAGGCAATGCCAAAAATACTGATACCAAAGAGGGGAATATCAGAAAATTCTTCTCTGACTACAAAGCGCAGTACCGCACACAGCCCCCATGTTGTAACAACCCCTAAAATAAGACCGATGGGTACAGCCGTTTTGCACCAGTTCAATGCCTCCAGACGAACAAACCGAATAATCTGCTGCTTACTCATACCAATGCAACGCATCATTCCAAAAAATTTGGTTCTCTGGGCAACGCTACTGTTCATACTGCTGGAAATCATCAAAACGCCTGCAATCAAAATCAGCAGGAACAGAACAACCGCAACAGAAAGAAGGGTTTGCCCCATGGAACTGCCGAGCAAGTCTCCAATAGAGAAACTTCCATGCTTACCAACCAATCGGGCCTGTTCCATCCGAAAACCCATTTCTGCCATACTGAATACTGCTGTTACCATAAACACAGCAAATACAATGCAAAGCAGCGTCATACGATTTTGTCGGCGATGAACTTTAGCGGAGATGGGAATAAGACTAAGATAGCTTTTCATTCACGGCACCTCCCAAAATCAGTCAAAGTACCATCCGATACCTGTAATACCCGGTCTGCCGTTTGCGCAATACTGCGGTTATGGGTAATCATAATGATGGTCTGCTCGTATTTTTTCGATGTTTCTTTGAGCAATGCTATGACCTCACTGCTGTTTTGTGAGTCCAAATTTCCTGTTGGCTCGTCTGCCAGAATCAGAGAAGGACGGGTAATCAATGCGCGGCCAATCGCCACTCTCTGCTGTTGACCGCCGGAAAGCTGACTGGGTAAATGATTACGACGATCTTTCAAATTCAAAACCGTCAGCAGTTCCTCCAAATATCTCTTATCCGGCTTTTGATAATCCAACAACAGCGGAAAAATAATATTTTGTTCCACCGTCAACTCCGGGATAAGGTTAAACGCCTGAAAGATAAAGCCGATATTCCTCCGGCGGAAAACGGTCAGCTTTCGATCGTTCATGGCAAAAATGTCCTTGCCGTCAATCAGAACCTTGCCAGATGTTGGCGTGTCCAAAGCACCGATCATATTCAGCAGTGTACTTTTACCAGAACCGGATTCCCCGACGATTGCCACATACTCGCCCTTTGGAACAGAAAAGCTGACATCCTTTAATGCCTTGACAGCGGTTTCTCCGTTGCCATAGGTCTTACTGATATTTTTGACTTCTAATAAGTTCATAGTGTAAACACCTCTTTCTGAATGATTTTGCGATATAGGCAGGCTGTCTTTGTTTGTCCTGCCTATGTGTGAGAGAATAGCACCTGAATCTTACTGTAAGCCTACAGCCAGCCTACAATTTTGTAGGAATCAGAAAATTCATTGTGAAAGTTGTCCCGATACCTAATTCGCTGTCAACCTCAATGGTGCCGTTATGTGCTTCAACGATTGCCTTTGCCAAAGGTAATCCCAGTCCAATCCCTTGCTTGTCCTTAGAAAAACGACTGCGATAAAACCGCTTGAAGATGTGATGTATATCCTCTGGGTGGATGCCGCATCCATTATCCGTTATCACAATTTGGACACCAGACGGCAACTCGTTCCACGCAACACGAATTGTTGCACCACTTTCTGTATGGTCAAACGCATTTTTCACAATATTGTCGATTGCCTCATTCAACCAATCACGATCACAAAAAAGAGAAAGATGATCCGAGCCAGACAGAATGATTTCTTTCTTTTCCTGTCTGGCTCTATATGCAAAATGCAGTTCAATATCCCGCATCATATCTGCAACATTTTCTGCGTTCTTTTCCAAGACAATGGCTCCGGCATCCAATCTTGTAATCTTGAGCAGACTTTGCACCAGTGTTTCGATACGGTCAAGTTCCTGCTCAGACAAACCCGCAAATTCTTTCACGGAGGACACTTCTATATCCTCGTCTTGAAGGAGTCCGTTATAAATATTGAGTGCTGCTAGCGGTGTTTTCAGTTGGTGTGAAATGTCGGAGATTGTATTTTTCAAAAACTCTTTCTCTCGTAACTCGTTATCTGCATGGGCATTTAACACTGCCGCTAAAGAATTGATGGAATGAAGCAGTCGGTACAATTCGCCCTCATTGTCACATTCAATACGGGCATTGCGATCACCATCAAGATACGCATTGATTTGTAATATCGCCTGCTCCATGATCTGATTTTGCCGATTAAAATATACAAAGCAGACTGCCCATACAGCACCGCCAGCCAATAGAAAAAGGATTAGCAATAACAGAGAAAGCCGTCGATATGACAGCCATAGAAAAACCTCGGCTAAGAGAAATGTAACCCCAAAAACCAGTGAAAGCGAAAGAAATAGATTTTTGATTTCTTTATTTGCCAGTATCTTCATTCTGTACCTCACCCGATAATATTCCATTTATATCCCATACCTCGAACAGTCAGGAGCATTTGTGGTTCACTTGGATTATCCTCGATCTTCATACGAAGCCGACGCATATAGACCGTAAGGGTACTACTGTCGATATAATTCCCGTCGCAATCCCATAGCTTATCTAAAATTTGTCCCTTTGTCAGCACCATGCTTGGGTTTCTCATAAACAAGCACAGTAGCTTGTATTCCGCGGCAGTCAAATCCAACAGCTCCCCATTTTTGAAAACCTGTCCTTGCAGCAAAAGAACTTTGATGCCATTCGACTGCAATTCTGTGTCTGCTGTTTGAAAAGAATTTGCACGTCGAAGTAAGGCGTTAATCCTTGAAACGAGAACCCCCAGTTTGAACGGTTTTGTGATATAGTCATCACCTCCAATATCCAGCCCCATAATAATACTTGTTTCCTCATCCGAAGCCGTCAGAAAAATAATTGGCACCTTTGATGTAAGTCGAACTCTTTTGCAAAATTCAAAGCCAGACCCATCTGGCAGAGATACGTCCAACACCAACAAATCATATTTTCCGTCTGTCCACAATTCCTCCGCTTCTTTGAGCGTTCTGGCGATATTTAATTCAAATCCCTGCTTTTTGAAAGCAAAAGAAAGCCCGTTAATCAGGCTTAGATCATCTTCAAGAAGTAATATATTACTCATACTTTTTTACCTTTCCTTGTTTTGTTCGACCATCAATCGGCTTCTCCGCAGTTTTAGGGAGCAGCCAAACACCGGCCATTTTCACAGCGCCGGGGATACGCCCACCAGCACAATAATAATTTACCCTACGAGGTGTCACGCCCCACTTCTCGGCGGCCTCTTTTAATGTCATATAGTCCATTTCGCACCTCCACAGGATATATTATAGTTCTCTATCTCGAATAATACAAGTTTATCACCAATCGCAGCTTTATATAATCGGCATAATCGTACAGCTTGTCAGGCATAATAAGGTCATTCCATCATATAAACCGGAACGATACAATATTCTTGAGGTGAATGATTATGCCGATTGATGATTTAACTGCTTTAGGGCAGAAAATGCGGGAAGCCCGAAAGAATAAAGAGCTGACACAACAGGAACTTTCTGATCTGAGCCATGTTTCTGTAAAGCAAATCGCCAATATCGAAAAAGGGAAAATGAATCCTTCCTATTTGATTTTGAAAGCATTGGCAAAGGTCCTGCACATCTCTTTAGATACGCTTATAAATCCAGATGTTTCTCTGGAGGATTAGGGTGTCAATCAGATGAAAATGCTTTATTCCAGCTGTCCGCCAGAAATGCGTGACACCCTGCTGCATCACACCCAGGAAACGGCGAAAGAACTGACAGAGTTATCCCAAAAATTCGAAACGAATTGAACCAATGAGTAAAGTTTAGCCTTCTCTCACTGGTTCTTTTCTTTTTTTTAATACTTATTTTTATAAGTATCTCCTCAATCATCCCAAACAACATTTTCTCTAATATGCCGGAACACCATATCCATAAATATTACTACTTCCGATACTGTAACTTCGTCTTGCCACCTTATCTCCACTGTTTCCTTCAATAGTATTGACGGTTCCACCGCTGACACTCTCTACAATTCCAACGTGGTCAATCGTTCCATTATTTCCCCAGTCAAAGAAAATAATATCTCCTGCCACCGGGGTATAACTTCCGTCACGGAACCTATCTTTACTTTCAAACCACTTCACGCCGTCCGAACAAAGGGAAAATTTCGGAATGACTCCACTCTGGATATAACCGCTCTGGTCTGCACACCAGGACACAAAACAGGCACACCACTCTACCCGACTTCCAAAACCATACCAGCTCCAATAGGTTGTCCCACTTTTTCCTTCCTGAGATGCTGCCACCTGAACGATTGCCTGATTACCGATGCCTGTCGGGATTCTTCCAAATGCATAATACTGAAGCACATGTGGTACATACTGCTTGTCCCCATAACTGCTCCACCCCATTCTCTGTGCCATCATATCAGAAAATTCTGCTGCATTCGCAAGGGTATATCCACCTCTGGCTTTCGCCCATTCCAGATATCCATTTCCGTAGTTGTAACTTTGCAATGCCAGTTTAATATTTTCCATATCCAGAGGATTTTTTACCCCTGCACGTTCCAGACAGCTTTTTATTTCCTGCACACCACAAGAAATCGAATACTCTGGATCTGTGATTCCATTTGGCTGTCTGGGATATTTTGTATTAAAGCTCCCTTCTGAACATTGCATTAAGTCAAGTCCTCTCCCGCCTGATTCCTGCATCATAATGGCTTTGATTAGTTCCACAAACTCTCCAATGCCATATGGATTTGCATACTGTCGGATTAGTGGTTCGTATGCTCCTACTTCTGCACTAACCGAAGAAACCGTACTGGAATTATCCCCACCTGTCATGCATAGAAAACCACCAAATAAAATGACGATAATCAAAATCATAACCGCAATCCAACCACCTGCAGTCAATGCACTCAGTAATGCTTTTGTAGCTTCAATCAACGCTTTTATCGCATGTGTTACCGCTTTTGCTGTCTTTTTCACTGCAATCGTGGTATCTCGTGCTGTCTGTCTTGCTGTCTGCACTGCTTTTTCTGCCTTTTTCATGGAATAATGCATTGCCTAGACAGAAGCATTTGCTGTCTGCTCCGATGTTTTGATACTGGTCCTTGCTGTTTGTTCTGCAGTCTTGACCGCTTTCCCAGAAGTCTTACTCCTATAATGCCACCTACTAATACTCCACAAATAAACTTCAACATTGTTACTTTCTCTTTTTTTATTTTCTGAGGGTTTCAGGAATTCTCCCTGACAAGCTGCCGCAGACTGCCAGACAGGAAACCTGTGTGGCAATCCAAAGGCGTTGCTTGCTGGTATTGTGTATTCTTCTGCACCCGTCTCACTGTTCCGGGTATCAGAAGATTTACTTGCCGAAAAAGCACTTGCTTTTTTTATTCTTTCAGTTCACAAATCCCGCAAGCTTCACACAAGTATTCACACTTTGTGCATCGTACATTTTCATCAGTTGCCATATACATTCTTCACTGGCCGGACAATACTTTTGACAACTTTCACACTGCTCCGTACAGCCTTCTTCTGACACTTTCTCAGCAATAATTCCAAGCAATTCATTCTGTTCTTTTTCTTCTTTCAACTGTGTTTCCAGAAAAATCTTCAACAGTTCTTCACTGTCCACATCGTCTTCCATCGTCAAAATCAGCTTTTTCTTATGCACGACCTTCAGCTCATATTTTGCAATTTTCATGTTCTTTTTCACCTTCTATCTCTCATATTTTCATGACCAGACATACTCTTTTTCGTGCTTTTTTCTCGCTTTGTAATTGCCAGATTTAACTTGATGCAGAGCAGATCGTTGTAATCTTTTCCTTGTTTTGGCGGTACATCTTTTACCTGATATTGCTTTGAAAGCACTGCAGAAATTGCTTTTGTGGCAAGTCTCCCAATACGGTCATTGTCCAAATGCAGAACGATTGTCTTCACCTCTGGATGCATTTTTAATGTCCTGGCCAACGCTGTAGGGACTTTACTTTTTTCAATTTCTTTTGCTGGTTGATAGACACCTGCCAATGACAATAAATGTTCTCTCCTCCACTCCTTCCCGTCCAATTTCAACAATGTCGCATAAGATAACAGATCTATGGCTGACTCAAACAGATGCACCATATCACATGATTTCTCTGTAAAAATAGAAAAAGAATAATTCTTATCACTTCCATTTGCTTCTCCGATAAAACTGGTACCAGTTCCCCTAATGGCTGCATATTTCGGATTATCTTTCTCATCCATCCCTACAAACACCGCATTGTGATGAAATGCACTTTCATAAACTCTTCCGGACTCTAAGCAAAACTGAATGATTTCCTTATCAATCCCACGTCCAGAAAGATACGCAATCACTTTTTGATCATTTTGATTTTTCTTTGGCAACAGTAGCTGTTTCTCCATCGGAACACTCTTAGATACAGAAAGAGGCAGCTGAATATTTGCCCGTTCTGCAAGCAATTCAACCGCCTCTAAAAAACTGTATCCTCTTACTTTGATCAGATAATCCAGTGCTGATCTGCCACCGGTTCTCTGACTCCACCACATCCATTTCCCATTTGATATTTTCAAACTATCGTGTGTTCTGGTAGTGTAGGTGTTGCCAGAAAAGTGAACTAATTCGTATGGTTCATAATTTTTCAAGTACGTAAGCAAATCCATCCGCTTGACCTCCCGCACGACCGATGGTGGTATATATGGCATAATTTTCATCTCCTTTCTTGCCTTAGATTGATATTATTGGGGATAATATCCGGGCATGAAAATAGCCAGGTGATTCCTTGAGTTGGAACCATCTGGCTATGTAGATTTTATTTCTATTTTTTTACTATTTCTTCGACCAAAACTTCTATTCTATGTCTTGACATATGATCACAATCTTCTTTTATTTTTTTACAATACTGCAAGAATTTTTCAGCATCCGAATGATACAAAACATACATAATATTATAACACGTATGATATCTATCTTCATCCACATTGTCTACTGGAAAAGAAATTCTATTATACAAATTGTCTATCTCTGATATGATAATATCATGATAATAACTACTATCAAAATTATTTCTAAGTTTATATGAATAATCATAAGCCTTTTTCCCATGGGTTGTTTTTTTCAAATATCCCACATATGTCTCTATTAAAAATTTCATCATCTCTTTATTTTCTTCTTGATATATTCTTTTTATCTTTTCCGCTGACATATGAAACAAATCATATGAATACGATACCATTTCCTCTTTTCCGTCTAAAACAGTTTTTTCCAGCATTTCTTTTAAAATATTTCTATATTCTGATAAAACACTTTCATTATTTTCCTCTAAAACATCACTCCAAACAACATACGCATCTGCAAATTCATTTAATTCTGCTAAACTCTTTGCTTCAAGCATTTTCTCTCTAAAAATAGGTAATACACTCCTTATTTCCTCATCTGACTTATAATAGTTGGGCTTATCTCCTGAATTAAGAAATAACTTGTATTCAGCCTCCAATTGTTCTTCATTTAGTACCCCTTCCTCATAATATTTCAGTATCATTTCTACCAAATTTGTACTACACTTTATTCCATAAAGATATCTGCCAATTCTATGTTGAGGCATATTTCCAATCGTATTTGCCATTTTTTCTACAGAATCAGTATTATCAGAATCAATTTCTTTATAGTACAAGTTTTCTATACTCTCCACAACAACAGCAAAGCATATTAACCTTAATTCTTCTATAAATTGCTCACTTATGTCACTATTACAAAACAATTTTACATCTTCAAAAAAACGTTGAGCCTTTTCGAGCGTCCGTAAATTTTTGACTTTATGGATTTCCAAGAATTTTTCAACAAAGTCTGCATGGATATTCATTTTACTCCATGTCACTTTCTCTGCACGTTCCGTAATATGATATATTCTTTCAATGACTTTTTCATTATACTTTTCAAATACAACTTTTTTGTCCGATTGTATTTCATCTGTATTCGCAATCACAATAACTTTTACATAATTGCATTGCTTGAGTTCTTCTATAATTCCAAATATATCTTCCAAATTTATGTCATCACTCATTCTTTCCAAGTCATCTATTACAATAATATGAACAGAAGTAAACTCTTTTGACAATAATAGAAACATTTCTCTTTCATTGACTATACTTTGTACTGCTTCCTTTGCCTGACCAACTTTATCCCAGATTTTTGACGCGCCATCTAAAATATTATTAGCTATTTCACCTATTTTCCCCCCAATATTATTCTTTAAAGCCAACTGGAATAAAGCTTCATGATATATTTGCCTAGTGTCTTTCAAACCAAACATTGATATTTTACAAACATTGGGATTTGCTTCTAATGCCTCATTTACCGCATAAGATTTTCCAATTCCCCATGTTCCATCAAATAAAATTGCTCTATACGGTAGATGATCTATGTCACTGATTATATTTTTTATATTATCTGCTTTCATACTGTATCTTTCCACCCCTATTTTTCATCTAACAACTTATTTTCCGTCATCCTTCCGAATCTCATCAATAATCCGACCTATATTACACGTAATCTGTCCCTTACACTGATGAATATCCTCATTGATTTTCTTTTCCTGTTCAATAGCAATCTCTATATTTTTCGCCAGTTCTCCAATCGCAGCATTTTTCTTCGGATTGATTCCTGTTCTGGCAAGTAGCAACTTATAGATAAATGTCTGATGTCCATCTTTTTCATTCTGGATAATCTGTTCAGCATTTGGCTCAATATCATCTTCGTATGAATTTTCATAATGTAACAACAGAAATAATTCAAATGCCGGATTACTAACCGCTAATATATTCTTCTTTTCACCTTCAGCTACCAATTCATCATAATCAAGTACCTTCTCTTCAAAAATGTCTCCATCAAATACAACAATCATCTTATCCCGTTCTTTATCAAACGCTATTTCTGGATTTTCTTTCTGATTTTCTGCAAACTCAATCAAACGTCTTGGAAATGAAATGTCCCTGTCTCCCTCTGTTTTTTCAAGTAACCGGATATCGATCAATGGATGAATGTTTAACTCTTTTCGGATATCAATTAACTTTTTGAAATACCATGTTTCAGTATTTGCACCCTCACATATGAAAAAGTACTTACGATAAGGCTCAATCTGTTCTTCTTCATCTGTAGTTCTACTATTCCAATTCGTATAACTTCTTACTGGAGCCAAGGCTACTCCTCCTCTCTAAAGTCAAATGTTAAAAATACTGGTATCGCACCATACCTGCCTTCCAGATATGCCTTGCTCAACACTTTATCGTATCTCTCCTTGAAACGATCTAAGGAATAAATAGAGCTTGCATTTTCTGCGTTACGTTCTACAAACCAGATTTCGTCTCTCCTAAATATAGCCTGATCCATAATGGATGATTCGTGTGTGGTAAACAATAGCTGCATACGCTGCTCATCATGTAACTGCATAAACAATTGCAAAAATCGCTCTGTCAGCTTCGGATGTAAGCTTCTCTCCAATTCATCCACAACATAAAGAACATCTTCTCGTTTATTCAACAGCATATCCATCAAATCGAATAATCTTCTTGTTCCATCTGATTCTTCATCAAATCCAAACTCATAAAATGACTTATTATGATGCAACCGAATTGTTGTGACCTTCGGTTCAGAATGTCCTTCAACTTCGATATTAAAGAAAGTTTCCTTCGACCTCATCGTCATTCTGAATGATGGTTCTTCCTGCTCTTCCATTCTATTTTTTACATGCTGCATCATCTTATCAAATACTGATTTTGGCAATGCATTTGATAACTCATCCAATGTAATTTCTTCTATTTTCACCTGGCTGATACCCGTATCAAATGTTTTGATTAATTTGTTAATCAGCTTCAGCGAATTATCATCATAATAATATTCCAGATCAATTAATGGCGTATCCGGTGTAATGATTGAAATATGATTCTGAATCCAATCATATACATCCCGGAAGAATAATAATTTAGATCGTGTGCTATATTTTTTCCCGCGATTCATTTCTGTCAGGAACAAAGATGTTTCATTTCCTTCAAAATCATCTGCATAGGTTTCAAATTTATTTTTTTCTGTGTTTGTCAGCGTAATACCACCATTTAACACCGGACGTTTGCTTCCTTCTCGTTCAAAGAGACATTTTGCTGAACCATTCTGATATAATTCATATAACCATTCTCCGGTTACTTTTCGTCTGCTTAAAACTGCAGAAAAACCATAGGCATAAAATTTGTCACCTACAGTAATCTGAATTTCAAAACTACTTTCTCGTTCCTTATTCTCCTGCCGATTCTTACAAAACATCTGTGTAGCTTCTATCGGAATACCATTGCAGACACTATCTTTAAAAAATTTAAAGAACAATGCCAGATTGGTCTTTCCAGATGCATTTGCTCCATAAACTACTGCATATTTTAATAACTGGGTACTTTTTATCTTTAACCTGTGATTTGCATTTGTTCGTATTTTATTTGAGGAAATCATTGTCAGCTCTGCTGCTTTATCAAAAGATTTAAAATTTTCAACACTTACTTTTACTAACATTCTTATACACCTCCACCTTTATTATATGTTTTACTCTTCTCTCAGTCAATGCAAATTTTCTTATTTGGAGATTTTTTCGCTATATATTGTTTCTTTTTCTATTTTTAACAATTTTATTTTGAGTTATGCATATAATATCAATGTATAAGTCAGCTTTTGCTGAATTGGAATCCGAGCTTCCAATTTGCAAGTTTAAGTTCTGATTTAGCTAATCGCTTGCATAAGTAAATTCTGGCAAATCAAAATATCATGATTTTTATGGAAGTTAGTTTTGCAAAGTTCTTCAAGTCGAGTAGACTAAGACCTCTCAATCTTAGCCCCTCACAGATCCGTACGTGCGGCTTTCCCGCATACGGCTCCTCATAGTAACATTCGCTTCAATATAAACAATAGTACGTTTTAGGTTTTGCTAATGGGTAATACTTTAGCATTTCCACAAATCCATTCCATGTGTATGCCCGTCTACAACCTCTCCGATTCATGGCTTTGAATAGAAACTGTTGTACTCTATGCAGGAATGTTGTTATCTTCCGAAAATTCCATGTAACACCATAATATCGATAGTGTCCAATTAGTTTTACGTTCAACTCTTTAATTATTTCTCGCATTGGTCGATTTCGATTATCGTAAATCCAGTTCTTGTATGCTCTAACCTTTTGCTCAAACTTCTTTCTTGAAGTCTGTACCTTTGGCACGAAACCTCCCTTTCGAGTTTTGCTACAGTAGAAGGTAAACCCCAGAAAATCAAATGTTTCAGGCTTACATTCTCCTCTTGCTCTACGATTCTGCTCTGCAAATCTCCCAAATTCAATTAGTCTGCTTTTACTACTTTCCAGCTCCAGTCCAAACTTTTCCATTCGTTCCTTTAACTCTTTATAGTATCTTTCAGCTTCTGACTTATATTGAAATCCTGCAACAAAATCATCCGCAAAGTTGACGAGAAAACACTCTCCCTGCATTTCCCTTTGCACCACCAGCTTAAACCACAGCGTCAGCACATGATGCATGTATATATTTGCAAGCATCGGACTCATTACTGAGCCTTGTGCCGAACCTTCCTCTGTTGGCTCGAATTTTCCTTGCTCCATTATTCCTGCTTTAAGGTATTTACGTATTAGCCACAATAAGTTCTTATCCTGTATATTCCATTCAAGGAACTTCATCATCCAATCATGGTCGATATGGTCAAAGAAACCTTTGATATCGGCATCTACGATATAGCTGATTTTTCCATAGCTTATCCGTTGGTATACTTCTTTTATTGCTTCGTGACACCCCCTATTCGGTCTGAATCCATACATGCAGTTTAGGAATCTCGGTTCATAAATAGCTCCCAGTATTTTCTTCACTGCCATTTGTACAATCTTATCTTCATAGGAAGCAATCCCTAATGGTCGTTTCTTTCCATTTCCTTTAGGTATATATACCCTCAGTGACGGAAGTGGCTTAAAGGATTTGTTTTTCAACCTCTGTACCAGTTCCTTGATATTTCTATCAAGGTTCTTCCCATACTCATCCTTAGTTACCTTGTCAATTCCGACTGCTTTGTTCCCATCTAATTCCTTATGGCATTGCTTTAGCATATCTTCATTTATCAAGTGGTACACTGATGTAAATATAGGATGTTTTGATGTTGCCGATATCTCAGCTATTCTCACTAATTTCGTTTCCATTATTTCCTCCGTCCCTGAGTACGGATAATGTGTCCTCAGTAAGACCTTTACTATGCAATCCCCTTCCCTCCATCGGCATTGCCCGATTTCTACAGTACTATGGGATTGTCCGACCACCTACCATTCATTTGAAATACTCCGTTTTCAGTTGCAATTTCATACTCTTCTTCGAGAAATGGCAGGTTCTCCCCAGTTGATGTGTATTCATAATGTAAAACATGATTGGTTCTCTGACTCCGCAGTGCCACATAACACTCGCCATATCGCATTACATGATATTGTCTTCCGCACCAGTTAAGACGTCGACCGACTGAAGTTAACGTTTCGAAGCTCAATCACTATTCAACCCTGCTTTCTTGCTGTCTACGCTTGTCAGATGCCGTTACCGGCATCATCCCAAGACTCGCTATTATCTGGTTGGCTAAACCTTGGATAAACCGGAATTCCACCGGCTTGACTACACACCCTTAGCTGGGCGCACAACTGGAATTTACTATTAGAAACAAGTTGTTTTATGCTTCATATGCTGATATTCTTTTTTTGAGATCTTAATCCTCTGAAAAAAGAGTCACGTTAAGCGGAGGTCGAATTTTATTTCCTTTTTTCGCAAGATTAAATTCCACCCCTCATTCGGTTCAGTATTTCTTCCGAATGGCGCTACGTTTCTTATTTTTTCAGTAATAGAGGTGTAAGGTTAATCTCGTTAGCGGGAATGGATTTTATTCCTAACTTGTCAAGAATATCCCCGCCATTAATGAAGCTGAACAACTGGTGTGCCGACTGGTTATTCAGCTTTTTTCTGTTATATGAGTTGATATGACTCATCATAAGATTGATATCATCCTGAGTTAAGTTATCAAAAGAGGTTTTCTTCGGAAGCACACGACGAATCATCTCATGTGTAACTTCACAACCACCTTTTTGATCAGAACGCTGTGGATCACAATAAAAGATATGTGTTCTGCGACCATTGCCCTTATTAAATTCGATTGCCAGCGGGTTAGTAAATTCACTTCCTCTGTCGGTCAAAATCACCTGGAAGAGGCTAGTGAATACTTCATGTCCTAACTGTTCATACAACCAGTCAAATATTTTTGTAACTGACTTGGCGGTATTGTTATCACGGATAAAAGCAAGCATTAAACTACTATTTCTAAAGTATATGGTCAACAAGACTTTACCGCCTTTGCGACCTTCTACTGAATCCATTTCCACTACCGGAATATCAGGATTCGCAGCAAGATAAGCTTCAAAATCCTCGTAAGTGCGTCCTACATGACACTGCTTGTCTACTCTTACAGGCTTCTTATGTGAGCGGGTACGATAACGGACCTTTCTTGGAAGATCAACGTTATCTACAGATAAAAGCCCTGCATCAATGTAGTTATAAATAGTCTTTTCATCAAGCATGATATCATCTGCATTATTGACACATATCATGTGAATAGACTGGCCTAACTTAACAAGCGGTGAAACAATAGCATCTACGCGCTTTAATTCTTCCGGTGTAATTGCTATTCCTTGACGACTTTCTGAGCGAGTAGTCTCATAATTCTTCTGAGCTGATTTGGCAGAATAAATATGCTTCTCCAGCTTACAGGATTGCCGTTGGATACAGCCGTTGCAAACGTATGGTGGTTTCTTCAGTTTGTTACAAACCAATACCTCAAACTGCTTGCAATGCTCGTAGCACTTTACACGAGGACATCTCTTGCAGCTTTTTGAATACTGTAGTTTGCACTTTGAACATGCTGTTCCGTATTCATCACAGGTACTTCGCTTGCTGCAGGGATTGAAGGAATCTTTACGTACAGTCTGACTATGGAGTCTGACTTCTTTTGAGATAGTAGAAGGGTCCTTGCCAAGTTCCCTACCTATCTCAGTAAATGAAGCTCGTTCTCTTAAGCGAACTTCTATTGTGGCTCTTTCATCAAGAACCAGATGTGCATTCTTAGCCATGGTATTCTCCTTGGATAACGCCATCCGGACTCTATTGCTGAGCCACAACTATAACTAGATATTAAGAGGTTTGCAACACTAACTTCTAGGATATATTTTGCAATACTAAGTTCCAGTTTTTGGGTGAATGGACTGGAATTTAATTTTCCAATTCACCTAAGTCAGCTTTTTGTAGCGACACTATGTTACTAATGCCGCTACATGAAATATTACAATAAATAAAAACTTCTAATTCTTTTTTCTTCTATCTCTCCCAATCCATCCTTCCTGTCACATTCAACATCTTTTCTTCTCGGAAGCTGAGCATCTTTCCATTAGTTCCACCGACAATGATATGGTCCAGCAATTCTATCCCCAATAGCTGTCCGCACTTCTGCAGTTTTCTCGTAACGATCATATCCTCTTTTGACGGTTTCACATTGCCACTGTTACCTTTTTCGGTTCTTCCAGATTTGTCATATCATACAGTTCTTCAAAGGTTACAAGCTGCTTTCCTCCAAGAGTGCTGCCGTTGAAAGTAAACTTAATCTGCACTTCCATGTTTTCCTTGTCCGCTGTAAATTCATAATCATTGGTAACCTCTTTGCCATCAATGAGCAACTTGGCATTTTCTGCCTTAACCATCTGCCAACCGGACAACTTATAGTTTGTACCAATTTCCAATCCCTCTAAAGTAACCGTATCCACAATCGTCAGATCTTTTCCGGCTTCCACCTCTTTCTTACCGTTCTTATCCGTTGCTGTGGTATGAATCGAAATCTTTCGCTCCGTAATCAGGACGGTCTGACCTTCATCGTCAATGTCCTTATGCTCTGCAACTTTTACAGGTTCTTCCGGATTCTTCAGATCATATAATTCTTCAAATGTAACCAGATTCTGTCCGCCAAGTTCTGATGCATCAAACGTATAAGAAATCTCTACTTTCATTTTCTCGCTGTCAGCAACAAAAGTGTAATCACTCTCCACACGCTTTCCATCAATGAGCAGTTCTGCATTTTCCTCTTTCAGCATCTGCCAGCCTTTTAACTGGTACTTTCTGCCTTCTTCCAGACCGTCCAGAGTAACTGTATCCACAATCGTTACTTCCCTTCCTGCAACAATTACTTTTTCGCCTGTTTTCTTGTCTGTTGCAGTTGTATGAATGGTAATCTCTTTTTCATACTCATCAGTCAGTGTTCCAAGGTCGATAGTTACTTTATCTCTGCTGACAACAACTTCAAATGCCGAAATCAGCTTCATACCTTTGTTGGATTCACAAGCTAACTCCTCAATCTCATAAGTGTCATAAAGTAATGCACCTTTGCTATCGTCCGGCTCAGAAATTCCGAACCAGATACCGTCCTCACTGGATGTTCCGGCATTTGTATTTTTCTTATGAGATGCCCAATCGGAAGCGGTTGAAAACTGACCATTTTTATCTGTCACTACGATATGGCTCTCTCCGGTTGTTTTGCTTGTAATCTTAAAAGGAACATTTGCCAGTCTCTTATGTGTGCCAGCTCCAATCTTGACTCCTTCCAGATTTCCACGTTTAATCTGGTTGTAAATGGAATGGCTTTCGTCTGTTAAATCTACGATTTTTCCATTTTCTGTAATGGAAAATTCAATCGCTTTTGCACCGTCTGTCAAATAACCTTCCGGTGCTTTTGTTTCCTCCAGTTTGTATTTACCATATGGAAGTAAATCTGTTGATGTTGTTGCAATACCATCAATCCCTGTCTGAATCATCTTAACTGTCTCATTCCTTTTGTGCAGCTTTCCTTCTACCAGAATCGAATTCTCGTTCAGTGAAATAATTGCAAACGCCGCATCTTTTAATATGGCACTTCCCTGTGCTTTGGTATCTTTTGTCTCTAAATCACGTTTCTGAATCTTCACCCCACCTCGGATTACCTGGTCAGATACGGAATACTGGTTGCTTCCGGAAAGGACTGCAAGCTCTCCGTCTTTTGTAATCTGTGTCAGATACATTCCTTTAATCTGCTCTGTGCTGTCCCCTGCCTGCATATAAGCTCCGTCCAGTAAATATCCGTCCGGTGCTTTTGTTTCCTCAACAGTCAGTGTTCCAAGTGGTAATACGCTTTTTTCATTCTGAGTGTAAAATGCATCTCCGGATACTTTGTAGGCATCTGTCAGTTTTGTCACATAATGAATGGTTCCGTCACTGTCTTTTTCTGCTACCGTCTTTGTAACCCAGGTACGTGTTGCTTTCTCTGGTAAACTGTCTTTTGTATAAAGTCCATCATAATAATGCCAGGTAAATTCTGCTCCTACCAGTGCTGCATTACCCTGTGCGGTTGCTTTTCCTGTCTCCATATCAATCTTGAACAGGTCTACCAATGTCTCTGTCACTTTCGGAACATCGGAAACATTTAATGTAGCTGTTTTTCCGGCTTCAACTTTCAGACTGTGTACTGTCGTATCCAGCTTATATCCCTTCGGTGCAGAAAGTTCTTTGATGTAAACAGTCCCTGCAGTCACTTCAACTTCATTTGTCTCACCATTTTCATTTGTTGTAAGTGTTCCAATCTGATTACTGCAATTCTGGTCTGAGAATATGCCAAAAGTTGCTCCGGCAATGGTATACATCGCATTTCCATTTGTGACAATCTCATTTGCGGTTGTCTTTTTTACTTTTGCATTTCCGACATTCAGTTCTGCCCAAAACTGTCCGAGATCCTGTCCCTCTCCAGTATAGATATATCCTCCACATTTATACCGACCTTTGTTCGCCTGTACAAATGCTCTCGCTCCTGCATACACTTCATTCTGAATATCCTGTGAAATCTCAGAATATGCAGCTCGTACATTATCACACTGCCAGCCTAAATACTCACTCAGTCTTTGCCATACTACACACTGTTCCAACAGATATCCCTGATTCGCATTCAGGTTGCTGTGACTGCCCCTATACTGCTTTACATACAACCAATCAGGATATAATCATAATCCTTTTTCAAATCTGCCAGATACAGCTTTAAAGTCTGCTCTCTGCTCATGGCATTTACCAGTGAGATTTCCATTCCCGATAGCTCGATGGTGGTTGGAATAATATCTACTCCTTCTTCATGGTGTAAAATACCTTCATTATACACAAACGGTTCGTCTTGTAATATCTTCTTCAGCTGTGTTTCCAATGTAATAGGAAGGCTGTCTGCATTCGTCCAACCCAATGCAGTTGTTAAATCTCCCTGTGGATCAGCATCGACCAATAATACTTTTCGCCCCTGATGTGCAAGACCAATTCCCAGATTTAATGTCGTTGTGGTCTTGGCTGTCCCTCCCTTCTGATTTGCAAGGGCGATTACTTTACACTTGGTCATATGGTTTCCTCCTTCCTCGAAAAATTTAATAGCCAATCCTTTTTACGGGACTGGCTATGTATAAAAATAGGCATGAAAAAACCGACTGATTCTTAATGAACCAATCGGCTATGTAGTATTTTTTTCATTGTTTTACATATAATAATTCTAATAAGGAGAACTGCCATGAAAAATAAACTTTCTTATTCTGAACTTTATTATATTCTCAATGAACTCCATGATTGTTTACAACAGGATAATTATCCCACATTATATTTAGAAACCCTAGAAGAAGTTCAACATACTCTTCTTATTTTAGAACTATTAAATATAGCACATTCGTCAAAAATTAATTAAATATTTCATTATACAATGGTTGAATCTCTATAGGAATTTCACTTATTGCCTTATGAATTCTATCTTTAATAATTTCTGCTTTTACCTGCACACTAACATAATTTCCTTCAACACTAACACATCCAGGTACCAATTTTACCAACATAGTTAACCATTCAGCCACTTCTTTTGATGAACATTTTTTATTAATTTTTCTATTTAATTCGCTCCGCACAACCTCTACCACTGGCGCCTCTGTATCTGTTTTTTGAAGTTCATATATAACATCAACCAAATCGTAATATGGTGGATTTTCTACTTCTTTCTTTTCCAGCTTTTCTATCCACTCATGAACTTGTTTTGGTGAAAAACACGTTTCGAACAAATCTCTCAGCTTATCTAGTCCTAATTGTTTAGGTGTAACCAAAAGTAAAAGTTTTGTCAAATCAGTTGCGGAAATCATTGTTACCTTCTCACGTTGCGATTCAAAAGTAATTGCACTTTCATCATCATTCGCGCCTTGATAATCTATGGCAACTTCCATACAATAATCTGCCTTATATTTTTCTTGATGTCGTTTCAATCCTGACAAATGTGCAGTTCCCGCAGCAATACGTGACTTTGCAGTACTTTTTGCATCATAAGTCAAGGAATATCCTCTTGGCTTTCCATTTTCATCATATCCCAAGAATGCCTCCGCTTTTCCATCCGGTTCACCATTTCCCCCAATAGATGTTACTTCAAATCCTATGGCATCTAAAACTCGTGCAACCGCATCCTCCAATCCATTAGGATCACTTAATGAATCTTTTAAATACATAGCAACCGCAGGAATTCCAACTTTATCGGCCAATGCCAATTGTCTCAAAGTTCTATCCCTTTTTTTAATTATTGTATTTACCGTTTCTTCTTCAATTTTTAGTTCGTACAAATGAGCTTCTGTTAATACCTCCGTGATAATCATGCTTTCTAATGGAATCATATTATTATTAGAATCAATATAATTTGCAACATACGGGTGTGCTTTATTAATAGTTAACACCCTATTTTTAAGATTTAGTTTTGCTATCGGTTCTTCTATATTTTTATAAGCCCATTCTATATGTTCAATAACTTGTTCCCCTGTTTCCAAATTTTTTTCATATAAAGATAATAACTCATCCTTATCCTCATCCAATGGTTTGTCTATTAATATTGGATTTAATATCTGACTCAAATAAAAGTTTTGAACAAAATCATATATTGGTTTTTTAGATGTAAGATACGAAGTTTGAGCCATTCTTGAGGAAACAGATTTCTTTTCTTCCATTTGCAACTGTTGATCAAAATAATATTTTCTCACTTCATTATTAAATTTCTTTTTTATATATTCCTTCAACTGAGAAAAGGGTTGCGAATCTTTTACCGCTTCTCGAGTAGATGTTAAATTTTTGTCCAATTCATCTGCGTTAACTATTATCCTACATCTATTAAATGCACCATGTGAAAAAGCATCCATACCTAATAATGCATCTTCAAGATTTATTAGTCTTCCTCTTATAATTAAAAATATACCATGACTTCTTCCCAATTCTGAAGATTTTCCTTCTACCAAAGAATCCTCATATAATATAAATTCCCCATGAACCCCTTTTAAATTCTCAAAATCCACAAAATATTGTTCTTTATCGTCTTCTTTACTAACTTTACATTCAGCTGTTTTTAGTTTTTTTGCCGTTTCATCATTCTTCCCAATAATCCATTTTTTCATCACTGGTACATTAATCTTTGATGATTCTATCTTTTCACCATTAAAATTTAATTGAAAGCCTGGATTTAATGGAAGTGCTGTACTTAATATCCATTTTAATCTTCCATTTTTTATTTCTCTTGCTTTAGGCTTAAGTTCAGTCATCAAAGACACTGTCCACGTTGGTTCCGCATTATCGCCAAAAAGATTAAACTGTATTATTTTCTCATCTACATATTGTTGTAGTAAAATTTGAGCCTCGTCTTCTTTTACTTCTCTTTCATCAATTAACAACTTTTCATAATCTTCTTTTATCAAATCATAATCCATAGTTGCAAGAATATAGCGGCCATCTTTTTTTGATATATAAGTTAATTTTCTTGCAAGAATATACGTTGCTAATTTGCCTATTCCAAATTGTCCAATTTGTAATCTCTTCTTATCTCTAACATTCCCTTGTCGTTTTGTGGACTCTCCAATTCTCCACAAATTTTTTAATTCCTTGGGATTCAAACCTTCCCCGTTATCACATACCCAAATATATGCCCCTTCAACAGTAGAATCTGACGGAACGTAAACAGCTACTTTACTCGCAAATGCGTCATATGAATTACATACTAATTCTTCAAATGCTTTATTGGGACTTGAATATAACCCTGCTGAAAACAACTCAATTATTCGATGACTTATAGAAACTTCTATATCATCTATTTTTTCTCCAATAGTATCTAAATTCATTTCTTAAGCCTCCCACTGACAATAAATTCTTCATGATAAACCTTTCTTTTTGATTTATCTTTTGTAAACTTTCCTTGCTCATCCCTATATGGTATACAAATTCTTTTTGATATAGTTCTCTTCCCTATCTTAATGTCTTTAAATCCTTTATCAAATAATGTTTCTACTAAATGTTTAGAATTCAATATTTTAATTCCCTTATATTCGGTATCTCCTACTACAAAAAAAATCATGCCCGTATCAGAAAGCATTCCATAACATTTTTCAATAGCATCTTGCATATCACTATAATATCTGGCAACTGATTTCACTTTAGACTTAGGCATTCCAACGTTTTCAAGATTCGTTACAACACTTTTCCCTGTTTTATTTAATTTCTGAACATCTACAATAAAATCATCACTATTGTATATGCTTCCTATTGATCCTTTTCTCAAATCTCTATAATCTTCTGTATACCCTAACCACAAGGATGATAATTGATGTAAATCTGCATATTCATAAGATGTCACATACGGTGGGCTCGTAATAATCAAATCTGTTTTTGGCAAGTTTTTTTCTTCTAAAAAATTAGCGCAATTTATTGTTGTTTTTGCCTTATAAACTCCCATTTCTATTATTGCTTTTATAAATTTGTCTACTTGTTTGTCAAATTGTTGCATGACATCTATTTCTTTTTTTTCAGGATCAACTTGCGGTTTTATAGACTTCGTCAACCATTTTGAACATGCCTTTAAAATTGACGAAAATATGCATTCAAAAGCCTCTCTATATTTTCCTTCTGGAGTTTCTTCTTTTATTGCCTGCTTTAGTTTATATAAATCACAATATGATGTTTCATAATACCAGTACTTTAATCTAGCATTTGCATTCTCATATATTTCCCGAGACAAGGTTTTCTTTTCAACATTTTTTAAAATTTTACAATAATACTCTTTTATCGTTTCAGGATTATAAATAGTACTTTTTGTTCTTGCAATTAAAGTTGCGACAGGATTTATATCACATCCCCAAAACTCATATCCTCTTCTTTTTGCCTCTAATGCCACAGTTCCGCAACCACAAAATATATCTGACGTTCTTTCAATTTTAACACCTTCCTGTTTTGCATAATCAAATGCCTTTGATGCTATAAAAGCGGGAAATTTTGCTGGATAGGAATGTATTGTATGCATAATTAATTCACTCTCTTTACTTTCATTCCATTCCTCAGCTACACTTATTTTGTCATAATCTAATTCTTCTATATTATTTATTTGCAGCATAATCTTTTTCCTCTTCCTGATCATAAAAAACAATATTATTCTCTTCGCAAAACTGGGTAAATAATATTACTGCCATTTCTCGTGGTAGAGATTTTTCATTCTCCCATCTATTCACAGTTGCAAAACTAACATGTAATTCTTGAGCCGAACGTTCTTGACTATATCCTAATTTTGTTCTTACTAAATGTACTTTTTCTGAAAATTTCATAAATAATACCCCTTGAAATTTTATTATAACAAATGTTATAACGTTTCTCAATGTAATAATAACCTCAAAATACTTTTCTAAACTTTATTCATCAAAAGCCGATTGGTTCATAAAAATCAATCGGCTTTTCACTATTTCTTAAAAAGTCACAAAACCTCTTCATCCACCCGCTTTTCACCTATACTCTCACCACTACCACTTCCACAACATCTGGATGTTCAACCACCCACACACCACAAAATATCACCTATTTTGTGACTTTCTCATGCTAGGAGACAAAATACTCGACGGCATTCTCCGGGAAAAATTCTTTCATTTCTCCGTACAGTTGCCCCGCCAGTGTCTTGTTGTGGGAAATAATCAGCGTTGGCTTATTCAGTGCCTGAATAACATTTGCCATCGTAAAGGTCTTGCCCGAACCGGTCACACCCAGCAGCGTTTCAAACTGGTTGCCTTCTTTGAATCCTTTGACTAATATTTCAATTGCCTGCGGCTGGTCACCGGTTGGCTCATATGGGGCATGTAATTTGAACTCCATAATGCCCTCTCCCTTCTCAGTTTTATCGTAAAATCTGCTTTATTCCATGAAAAAAATCCATATCTTTATAGTCTGCACATGTATGCTAATTTTACTACAAAGATCTGACTTTGTCTATCTTGATCAGAACATTTGTTCCCGGCTTTCTTTTTACCTGTAAAGTGTGTATGATAACAGTAAATACATGCCACAAAAGATAAGGAGATTTTGTATGAAAAAAAGAAAATGCCTGCCGTATTTATTTTCAGGAATACTGCTGTTTACACTGATACTGACAACCTGTTCCGGACATTTTTCCATTGGGGCATCGGTACTGGATACCGAACCTTCCACCAATGTCCCCACAGAAATTTCTTCCGAAGCCCCGACAGAAGTTCCTTCCGGGCTTCCTGACAACCCTCAGGAAACAGTTTTTCCCCAAAAACCAAAACCCATTCCGCAGGGGCTTATCCGTGGCAAAAACGGGCACCTGTATTTTTACCAGAATGGGAAAAAACTGAAAAACCGCTGGAAAACAATCAAAAAAAAGACCTATTATTTCGGAAAAGACGCAAAAGCCTGTACCGGGAAAAAGAATATTTCCCATTACTTATGTTACTTTAATAAAAAAGGGGTTCTGACACGGAAAATCGATAAAAACAAAAAGATGGTTGCCCTCACTTACGACGACGGACCATCGGTTTATACCCCAACTATTTTAAAAACCCTGAAGAAAAATGATTCCGTTGCCACATTTTTTGTGGTGGGCAGCCGCGTATCGACTTACTCCAAAACCGTACAGAAGGCTTATGACAACGGGTGTCAGATTGGCAATCACACTTATGATCACAAAATTCTGACCCGGGTTGGGAAAAAGGAAGTTCAAAAACAGGTTTCCAAAACCAATCGTGCCGTCAAAAAAGTAATCGGTATAAATCCGGTTGTGATGCGCCCACCGGGAGGTGCCACCAGTTCCAACATCAAATCATGGGTGGGAATGCCTTCCATCATCTGGTCCATCGATACCTTAGACTGGAAAACGCGGGATTCCGCAAGTACCCAGAAAGCCGTATTGAACCATGTAAAAGATGGAGATATCGTACTGATGCACGATCTGTATAAAGCGACCGCCACTGCCTCCCAGACAATCATTCCGGAACTTACCAGACGCGGATATCAGCTCGTCACTGTCAGCGAACTTGCAGAGTGCCGGGGCGGCATGAAACAGAACAAATCTTATTCTAAATTTCCAAAGAAACAAAAATAGTGTCAGACAGTGAACGATTTTACAAAAAAACGCGGAAACCATGATGGTTTCCACGTTTTTGTTATCTGCTTCGATTTTATACAACCTTACGTCCGCAGCACTGCTTATATTTCTTACCGCTGCCGCATGGACACGGATCATTCGGATATACCTTGGCGTGTTCACGCTTCTTCGGTGCCTTTGCCGCACTCTCGTCCTTATTGGTTCCGGTTACTTTTGCGACCTGCTCACGCTCTACCTTCTGCTCTACCTGTACATGATAGAGAAGACGGATGGTATCCTCCTGAATACCCGCGATCATTTCATCGAACATATCAAATCCGGCCATCTTATACTCAACCAGCGGATCTCTCTGTCCGTATGCCTGTAATCCGATACCCTGACGGAGCTGATCCATATCGTCGATATGATCCATCCACTTGCGGTCGATCACCTTCAGCAATACGACACGCTCCAGCTCACGGAACTGCTCGATCTCCGGGAATTCGGTCTCTTTAGCTTCATATAAAAGCACTGCCTGTTCTTTCAGATGCTGCTTTAATTCTTTGACATCCTTGATATCTTCGATATTTTTCTCTGTAACAGGTTCAAGAGGAATCACCGGCAGAAGAATTTCATTTAATTCATTTAAATTCCACTCTTCGCGCGGAATCTCATTCGAAATACAGGTATCGACTGATTTCTCCACCTGTTCCTGAATCATCTTAAAGATCGCATCACGCATGCTGTCTCCATTTAATACGGACATACGCTCTTTGTAAATGATCTCTCTCTGATCGTTGTTTACCTGATCATACTCTAACAGATTCTTACGAATACCATAGTTGTTGTACTCGATCTTTTCCTGTGCCTTCTCGATGGCAGAAGTAAGCATCTTGTGCTGAATCTGCTCACCTTCCGGAACACCAAGTGCGTTAAATACTGACATCAGACGCTCGGAACCGAACAGTCTCATCAGATCATCTTCCAGAGAAATAAAGAACTGGGATTCACCCGGATCTCCCTGACGTCCGGCACGACCACGCAGCTGATTATCGATACGGCGGGATTCATGACGCTCGGTACCGATGATCTTTAAACCTCCGGCTTCACGTGCATCCTCGTCCAGCTTGATATCGGTACCACGACCAGCCATGTTGGTAGCGATGGTAACCGCTCCGTGCTGACCTGCCTGTGCGACGATCTCGGCCTCCTGCTCATGGAATTTTGCATTCAATACGGTATGCGGAATTCCCTCACGCTTTAACATTCCGCTGATCAGCTCGGAAGTCTCAATCGTGATGGTACCAACCAGAACCGGCTGTCCCTTCTCATGTGCTTCCTTGACTTCCTCAACAACTGCTTTGAATTTTTCTTTCTTCGTCTTATATACCGCATCCTGATGATCGATACGTGCAATCGGACGGTTGGTAGGAATCTCAATAACGTCCATGCCGTAAATATCACGGAACTCTTTTTCCTCCGTCAGAGCCGTACCGGTCATACCAGCTTTCTTCTCAAATTTATTGAAGAAGTTCTGGAATGTAATGGTTGCAAGTGTCTTGCTCTCTCTCTTAACCTTTACATGCTCCTTTGCCTCGATTGCCTGATGCAGACCATCGGAATAACGACGGCCCGGCATGATACGTCCGGTAAACTCGTCTACGATCATAACCTGATCATCTTTTACCACGTAATCCTGATCGCGGAACATCAGATAATGTGCACGGAGCGCAAGGATCACATTATGCTGGATCTCCAGGTTCTCCGGATCTGCCAGGTTATCAATATGGAAAAATTTCTCAACCTTTTCCACTCCCTGCTGTGTCAGATTCACCAGTTTGTCCTTTTCATTTACGATAAAGTCTCCGGTTTCTTCCTGCTCAATTCCCATGATGGCATCCATCTTGGAATACTCCGGTATATCATCACCACGTGTCAGCTGCTGCGCTAAAATATCACATGCTTCATATAATTTGGTGGACTTTCCACTCTGACCGGAAATAATAAGAGGTGTACGCGCCTCATCGATCAATACGGAATCGACCTCATCGATGATCGCATAGTGTAGGCCTCTCTGTACCAGCTGCTCCTTGTAGATCACCATGTTGTCACGCAGGTAATCAAATCCAAGTTCGTTATTTGTAATATATGTAATATCGCAATTGTAAGCGTCACGGCGCTCATCGTTGCTCATATCATTCAATACAACACCAACGGTCAGTCCGAGGAATTCATGAACTTTTCCCATCCACTCGGAATCTCGTTTTGCCAGATAATCATTGACGGTGACGATATATACCCCTTTGCCCTCCAGCGCATTCAGATAAGCCGGAAGTGTAGATACCAGTGTCTTACCTTCACCTGTCTTCATCTCTGCAATACGTCCCTGATGCAGGATAATACCACCGATAATCTGTACTCTGTAATGCTCCATGCCAAGCACACGGCTTGCTGCCTCACGTACGGTCGCATACGCTTCCGGAAGCAGATCGTCAAGTGTCTCTCCTTTTTCCAGACGCTCCTTATATTCTTTTGTCTTTCCCCGTAATTCTTCATCCGAAAGTGCCTTCATCTCGTCACGATAAGATTCCACTTTATCTACGAGGGGCGTAATTCGTTTCAACTCCCTGTCACTGTGTGTACCAAAAATTTTAGTCAATGCACTCATAATATATTTTGCTCCTAACTCGCATAGAATATAGGTATTGTACCACTTTCTCCACATTTACACAACTCAAAGGCCATGAATGTTTTATAAACTTTTTATGAACGAACAGGATTCTGCTATTGAAAATTTGTAAACAGCTTGCTATGATAAGAGGACGATTATTGTATTCCAAACACAAGGAAGAAACAGAAAGGAAGGTAACAACCCATGTCTTATATTTACAAAACAAAAGGCACCTGTTCCACACAGATCGAAGTGGAGCTGGACGGAAATATTGTTAAAAATGTTAAATTCACCGGCGGCTGTCAGGGAAATCTTCAGGCAATTCCCCGTCTGGTTGAGGGCATGACCGTTGAAGAAGTGGAACGCCGTATTTCCGGTATTCACTGTGGCATGAAAAACACCTCCTGTGGTGATCAGCTTGCCCGGGCATTGCGCGAAGCCTATGATGCACAAAAAAATGCATAATACCATTCCCGGATTATGTAAAAGCCTCCCCAGACAGATCTGTCTGGGGGCTTTTTTATCCCCGTACCACCGGCTGCAGCTGCTTTCCTTCCAAAGCTGCCGAAATCGTCTCCGGCAAAAGTTCCATTTTTGCCACCATCGAATTTGGCTTTTTTTCATAATTATCCTGTGCGAATGGCACAAAATAAATATGTTTCGTATTCATCAGCATCCCGATATTTTTAAAACTGGCTCCCAGTGCATCGTTGGTGGATATGGCAATTACCAGTGGTTTGCCATTGCGCATATGCGCTTTGGCAGCCATCAGAACCGGAGTATCGGTGATTGCATTCGCCAGCTTCGCCGCAGAATTTCCTGTACACGGTGCAATCACCATCACATCCAGATATCCCTTCGGTCCGATCGGTTCTGCCTCCTGAAGTGTGCGGATTCCAGGGTTCCCCGTTATGTCACAGACTTCTTCCATAAACTCTTTTGCCGTTCCAAACCGCGTATCGCAGTTCTGCGTCTGATAAGAAAAGATGGGAATCACATGTGCTCCCATCTCCGTCAGTCTCTGAATCTCTTTCCTGGTTTTTGCGAATGTACAGAAAGAACCGGTAATCCCATACCCTATATTGCGATTTGATAAATCCATGTCTTTGCCTCTTTCCTGTCCTGCCTGATTTTACTGTGTTCAAGAATTGCATCTGCCAGCACTTTGGCACTGCTCTTTGTCGTATACAGCCCCGGAAGTCCCAATGCCGCCACAACTTTGATTCCATATGCCTCCGCTGCCATCAGATCCGTACCGCCGGGTCTTGATGCAATATCAATGATCACGGCATCCGAATGCATTTCACGGATCATCGGCTCGCGGATCACAAGTGCCGGAACCGTGTTTACAACCGTGCGTGCCCCATAGGCTTCCTCCGGACCGTACGAAAAGTCCACTGCCTCATGTCCTTCTGTCCGTGCCAGCCGGCGTGCCTCTACGCTCCTTGCCAGCACTGTCACTTTTGCTCCCATCGCAGACAAAACCCTGGCGATCTCCCTGCCGCATCTTCCATACCCACTGACAATAATTTTCTGCCCCCGGATAGAATAATCACTGTATTTTAAAATTTCAGCAACCGTTGCTTCTGCTGTAATACATGCGTTGCGATGCACAACCACCGCATCTGTCATCATATCATAATATTCTGTTCCCGCATCCTCACAGCGCTGTCTCCACTCCGGTCCAAAAACCCCTCCAAACAATATCCAGTCCCGTTCTTTTTTCCCTGTCAGTTCCTCCTTTAATATAAGATTTACATCATGGTTTCTCTCAATCTTCGTAACAGGAACCGGCAGCACCAGATATTTGCTGTTGTCCAGCACTTCCAGTGCCTCTTCCTTTTCCACTCCCCGTCTCCAGTCCAGTCGGTGTATCTTTCCCGGAAGACATGCGGCAAGATTGCTTTGTCGCTGATCCGTAACAAAAATCACGATATTTCCGGTCATATAAAAACGCTCCCTTCCATATAACATATGAAAGAGAGCGTCATAAGGTGCAAGATCGTTCTTACTAAAGTCTGGTCTCTACAAAGATATCGTAGATTGCCTTGATGGCAGCCTCGAAATCGTCATTGCTGACACCAATAATAATATTTAACTCGGAAGATCCCTGGTCAATCATCTTGACATTGATGTTCGCATGGGCCAGTGCAGAAAAGATTCTGCCTGCCGTACCGCGGGTAGATTTCATTCCACGTCCCACAACCGCGATCAGACCCAGATCCGCTTCCAGATCAATCACATCCGGATGGGTCAGACGGCGGATGGAGCTGATCACCTGCTGCTCCTTGCCTTCAAACTCTTCCTGATGCACAAATACGGTCATGGTGTCAATACCGGATGGCATATGCTCGATCGAAATTCCGTTTTCCTCAAATGCCTGTAATGCTTTACGACAGAAACCGACCTCGGAATTCATCATATCTTTGTCAATGCTTACTGCGACAAATCCTTTTTTACCGGCAATACCGGTGATCGTGTATTCCGGTTTCTGGCAGGTACTCTCTACGATCAGGGTTCCCTCTGCCTCCGGATCATTGGTATTGCGGATATTGATCGGAATGCCGGCCTTTCGTACCGGGAATACCGCGTCCTCATGAAGTACGGAAGCTCCCATATAAGAAAGCTCTCTTAATTCGCGGTATGTGATCACATGGATCGGCTGCGGATTGTCAATGATACGCGGATCTGCTACGAGACATCCGGATACATCTGTCCAGTTCTCATATAAACTTGCATGACATGCTTTTGCAACAATGGACCCGGTAATATCCGAACCGCCGCGGGAGAATGTTTTCACCCTTCCGTCAGCACCAATTCCATAAAATCCCGGAATGACAGCTTTTTCACATTCAGAAAGCTTCTTCGCCAGAACCTTGTCGGTCTTGTCTGCATCCAGATTTCCTTCTTCATCAAAAAAGATTACGGTTGCAGAATCGATAAACTCATATCCAAGATAATCTGCCATAAGAATACCATTCAGATACTCTCCGCGGGAAGCCGCATAATCCGCGCCGGCCTTTTCCTTAAAGTTTTTGGAAATTGTCTTAAATTCCTCATCCAGCGTTACTTTCAGTCCGAGTCCGTTGATAATGGAATCATAACGCTCTTTGATCTTCATGAGAGGAACACGGAACTCCTCACCTGCCTCTGCTTTCGCGTAGCATGCATATAACATATCCGTAACCTTGGTATCTCTGGAATTACGCTTTCCAGGAGCACTCGGCACTACATATTTTCTGGATTCATCCGCACGGATAATATCGCCAACCTTGGCAAACTGCTCGGCACTCGCCAGCGAGCTGCCACCAAATTTTACAACCTTAACCATTTTTAACTTTTCTCCTTCAAGAATAATAACTTCTGCTATTATACTTCTACCGTCTGGCTTTCGTCAATTATTTTCTTCCAGATAGATCACATCCGTTGCGATCGTATTGCTTGATCCGTCCACCTGCAGAATCCCGTATGATGGCGGTATTCCGTAAGGAGGCTGTCCGATGCTTCCCGGATTCATATAGGCGATCCGGTTGTGTTTGTCATAAAAAACCCGGTGGGTATGCCCGAACAGTGCAGCATCAACTTTCCGCTCCTCTGCCGCATATTCCAGATTCAGATATCCGGCTTTTACATTAAATGTATGCCCATGGCAGATCAGTATTTTTTTCCCTTCAATCAGTAGAATCCGTTCCGGGATGTCCTGACGGCAATCACAGTTTCCCGGCACCTGTTCCATTATCGTCATAGGAAATTTCCGGTGCAGCTGTTCTGCATCCGCCCAGCAGTCTCCCAGATGAATGATGATGTCCGGCTGTAACCGGCTGACTGCCGTGACCATATTATTTACATTTCCGTGCGAATCACTGAGTACCAGAATTTTCTTCATATAAAGCATACTCCTTTTCCTTTAAAAAGCAAAAAGACCTTTGCTCCGGCATCCTCGCCAAGGCAAAAGTCTTTTCTCCTTCTCATTTCAGCGATGACTATCCCAGTCGCTTCCACTGCTTACTACATTTGTAGTAGGAATAAAACATGCAGTGTTCCGCCTGCTCACAGCGCTTTGGTGCAGTCTCAATGCTGCACTGGCAGTTTACAATTGCATCTGCCTTCCCCTTACAATTTCCCTTTAACATGACATCGTCTAAAACTTCATCTGACATACTTCTTTTTGCTCCTTATTACTACCAAGTTTTGTTCACGACGGCTTTCATTATACAATATATGGTAGGTAAAGACCATAGGTCAAATCTCACAAATAGACCTGCCTGTTTTGTAAAAATTTTCACTTGACGAAACAGGGAAAATGCGCTAGAGCTCCAGCTTATTTATTAAGTTCAAATTATACTTTTCCGCCAATTCCATACATTTTCTGTAAGAATCCACATCCTGAATATGTCTCACACAATGGGCATCCAATCCGAGAATCGCTTTATTTCCGACTTCCCCGGCAATCTTCCAGAAACGCTCTGCCGGATAATGCCTTGCCCCTTCTCCCATGCCGAGCATGTTGATCTCCAACGGGATGTCCAGTTCCTTCATTTCTTTGCACAACCGGGTCATCTCCCAGTCGTATACCGAATCCATTCCCTGATAATTCATCAGATCCGGATGGGCAAGATATGCATAACTTCCGGTCTGCATCCCTTCGATTACGAGATCCACATATCTGCGGATACGGCTTTCATCCTCCGTCTCTGTCCCTGTATATGGTCCGTTTTCTTCCGATCCCAGAAAATGCTGCCCCATGATCATATAATCACATCCGAGGTTGCGGAACATCCGCATCTGTTCTTCGTAAAATTCCGGAACATACTCCGCCTCAAATCCTGCATATATTTTTATCTGATCCCGGTACTCCGCTTCGAGCCTTCGGATCGTCTCCACATATTCCGGCGCCTGTTTCATGGTCATCCGGATATTGGATACATATCCGTCCTGATAGGGGCACGGCACATGATCGGAAAATCCAAAAATTTCAATTCCCATGGAAATCGCTGCCTCAATATATTCTCTCTCCGTATCATAGGCATGCTGGCACCGCCATGTATGTGCATGATAATTTGCTTTTAAAAAATCCATTCTGTTATCCTTCATCCGTTTATTCGCCTATCATTTTAACATGGAATACGTTTTATGACAACAAAAGACCGTGTGCATCCTCTCACACGGTTCTTCCGTAATAGATCATTAATTATGGAACATCTGCTGTTCCATGATAACGTTCTCCTGATTTTTCATACTTTCCGATCCACTGTGCTCTGTTTTCATAAAAAACAGTGCTCCTGCAAGGAAAAGAAATACGATAGCGGATATCCCGATGTTTATACTCCCAAAAGCCTGGGAAGCCAGTCCGACCACCGTCGTTCCCATAAAGGATGCTCCTTTTCCGCAGATATCCATCAGACCAAAATACTCTCCGGAACGCTCCGGCGGAACAATTTTTGCAAAATAAGACCGGGACAGTGCCTGAATGCCCCCCTGAAACATTCCCACAAAGATTGCCAGCACCCAGAACTGCCACTGTGCCTTCATAAACACGGCAAAAACGGTAATCCCCGTATACGCAGCAATACAGGTTAAAATCAGCTTTCCGGTATCGTATTTTTCCGCAAGCCTGCCAAACAGAATGGAAAACGGAAATGCAACAAACTGTGTCACAAGCAATGCAAGAAGCAGTCCTGTGGAATCCAGCCCCAGGGCAGAACCATACGCCGTTGCCATATCTATAATCGTATAGACTCCATCAATGAAAAAGAAGAATGCTATGAGAAACAGAAAGATTTTCTTTTGTTTCCGTACACTGCGCAGCGTTTCTATGATACGTCCAACGCTTTCCCTCATGGCATGCGGTTTCCGCTCTACATAATGAACCTGGCGATACTGCTTCATTAAAGGAAGCGACATCACAAGCCACCACACCGCAACCACGGCAAACGCAATCATCATTCCTGTTTCAAAAGAAAGTCCCATTTTCTGATACCCAAGCACAAAAACAAGACTTACGATGAAAGGAATACAGCTTCCTGCATATCCCCAGGCATATCTGGAAGAAGAAACCCGATCCATCCGCTCCGGGGCTGTCACATCCGAAAGCATGGAGTCATAAAAAACCAGACTGGAATTAAATCCAACCTTTGCAATGATAAAAATTACCAGAAACGAAATCCACCATGTGGTCAGTCCCATCAGCAGACAGCCAGCGCACCCGACCAGAATACACGATAAAAAGAGCGGCTTTTTGAATCCCCTGGTGTCTGCCAGCGTTCCCATAACCGGTCCTAAAACTGCAACAATCAGTGTGGAAATGGATGCCGCATACCCCCAGTATGCCAGATAATCCACATCCGAAACTCCCGCATTTTGCGCAAGATAATTAAAGTAAACAGGAAGTATTGTGGAAACCATCAAAACAAATGCCGAATTTCCAACATCATAGAGAATCCAGCTTTTCTCCTTTTTTGTCAATTTAAACCGCATGTTTTACCTCTTTTCCATTTTGTACAACCTCTTTTCCAACCAGCTGTGATCCAAAACTATAATCAAAGATAGGTTCCAATCCCCTGCTCCCATCCAGATAAGTGCCAAACTGGCTAATCATCCGCAGGGCACTGAGTTTTGCTTGACGGTAATACTGCATCAGCTGCCGGTTGCTGTCTTCACACTGTGGATTTTTACGGTAATTTACAAGCAGACCGTGCATTTCTTTGTAATTCCCGGAAACATACAAAAGTGCATAAATAAAGAACCGCCTGATTCTGGATGGCGCAATCAGCATGTTATTATAGGTGATCATTCCTTTTAATGCTTCCCGGACATTTGCCGGTGTCGTTTTCGGATAAAACCAGCGGATCACTTCCGCATTTTCCATACACGGAACAATATGTTCCGTCAGATTCTGCCGCAACGGATCTTTCCCATCCATAAGCATAAGCATACGGTCAAACTCTACTTCAATTTCCGTATGGGAAATACCACTTGCTGCAATTTTCTCATCAATATACCCATGGCAGCTTACATCAAGTGCAAAATGGTTAAGCACTCCATAGGTGTATGCCAGAAATGGTTCTTTTTCCTTCTGGCTATTAATTATATTTTTGGCTCTTTCAAAAAATTCTTTTCCGGAATGTCCATGCAAATCATATCCGATCTGGTTGACCGGATTCGGTCTTAATGGCTTATAGTAAAACAAAATATCCGGTCCGTGAAGTCCGATCAGATACAGCTGTGGATATTTTTCAATGATTTTTCTCTCATTCCCTTCGAGTTCCCTGCGAACCTGCTGTCCAAGCCGGTAATGTGCATAAGTTGACGGCATGATTGTTTCTCCCCTTTCCCTGTCATTTTTATATCCAATTATATGCCGGCTCTGTAAATTTTGGGATGGTGCATGTATAAAATGCAGGTAAAATTTATATAATTTGACCTTTTCCCAAACGTAGCATATAATAGGAAAAACCAATGGAACATGTATGATTCTTGGGGGGATATCCATGATTACAATGTTAGCGAAAATCTTTATCAAAAACCGTCCGGCAAAAGAACAACGGCAGGCATATGGCACCCTGTGCAGTATCGTTGGAATCTGCTTAAATGTCTGCCTGTTTGCCGGAAAATATTTTGCCGGAATGTTAAGCGGTTCCGTTGCCATCACAGCGGATGCGTTCAACAACCTGTCCGATGCCGGTTCCTCTTTTATTACACTTGCCGGATTTCTTTATGCCGGGAAAACTCCGGATTCGGAGCACCCGTTCGGACATGGGAGGTTTGAATATGTGTCGGGATTTGTTGTAGCGATTGCTATCCTGATGATGGGATTTGAGCTTTTAAAAACTTCCTTTTCCAAAATTCTGCATCCGGAAGCCGTAGACACAAGTCTGCTTGCCATGGGAATTCTGGTATGCTCCATTCTGGTAAAAATCTACATGTACTGTTACAACCATTATATTGGGAAAAAACTCGATTCGGATGCCATGCAGGCGACCGCCATGGATTCGCTTTCCGACACCATTGCCACCTCTGTGGTTCTGGCAGCCATGATTATTATGCGCCTGACATCCATCAATGTCGATGGATTTGGCGGTCTGCTGGTAGCCATTTTCATCCTCTATGCCGGAATAAAAGCGGTCAAAGACACCATGGATCCGCTTCTCGGAAAAGCTCCGGACCAGACATTTGTCCGGGAAATCCGTGCCATTGTCATGTCCCATCCCAAAGTACACGGTATCCATGATCTGATCGTACATGACTACGGTCCCGGCCGCCGCATGATCACCCTGCATCTGGAAGTTCCGGGGAATGAAGATGTCTTTCAGCTCCATGACATGATCGATCACATTGAACGGGAGCTGGATCAGAAACTCGGATGCGAAGCCGTCATCCACATGGATCCGATTGAAACCAATAATGCCGCAATTGCCCAGATGCAGCAGCAGGTGGAACAAAAGGTTCTTGAAATTGACCGCCGTATTACCATCCACGATTTCCGCCTGATCAACTGCGATACCCACACCAGCATTGCCTTTGACGCGGTCATCCCCTATGGTATGCGGATCCGTCCGGAAGACCTGAAGGAAAAAATTGAAAACAAGCTGCAGGAAATCGAAGGAAACTATCAGTTTATGATTCATGTGGATCAGAGTTATGTGCCTGTATAAAAATAACGGTTCGCAGATTTCTGTGAACCGTTATCCTGACAGCTTCATTTATTTATTACATGCATCGTAAGCATCCTGAAAGAAAATCTCCTGTGAGTTTACCGGCTCCTCATTGATATGACGATCCTCATAAATACCTTCGGCATTCTGCTCTTTTCCCTTCTCATCATCTTTCATGATGGTATCAAAGATATACCGGATGCGCTCCCGGATTGCAGGATCATAAACCGGAGCTGCCACTTCCACGCGGCGCACCGTATTTCTCGTCATAAAATCGGCAGATGCAATGTACATCTTTTCTTCATCCCCCACACCAAAACGATAAATTCTGGAATGTTCGAGATAACGTCCAACGACGGAAATCACCCGGATATTTTCCGTCACGCCCGGAATCTGTGGCTTCAGGCAGCAGATGCCCCTCACAATCAGATCAATCTTTACACCGGTCTGGGAAGCCTCAATCATCTTATCAATCAGGACTTTATCCGTCAGGGAATTAATCTTGACCCCGATATAAGCCTCTTTTCCGGCTTTTTTATTTGCAATCTGCTCCTCCATCATCTCAAGGACTTTGTTCTGCAGACATTTCGGTGCAACCAGAAGTTCCGAAACCTCATCCACCGTTTCTCCCTGCTGTAATGCAAGAAACACTTTTGCTGCATCGGCACCGATTGCCTGATTTGCGGTAATCAATGACAGGTCCGTGTACAGTCTTGAAGTTTTCTCGTTGTAATTTCCGGTTCCAATCTGCGTGATGTACGCATAACTGTCCCCTTTTTTCTGTGTGATCAGGCAAAGCTTCGAATGTACTTTGTAATCGCCCAGTCCATACAGTATCTGGCAGCCGGCATCTTCGAGCCGGTGCGACATCTCAATGTTATTTGCCTCGTCAAACCGTGCCCGCAGTTCCACAAGTACCACCACTTCTTTTCCGTTTTCCGCTGCCTCAATCAACGCATCAATGATCTTGCTCCGGTCTGCGACACGATACAATGTCATTTTGATGGATACCACATCCGGGTCTTCCGCTGCATCATTCAACATTTTGATAAACGGTTTCATGCTCTCAAACGGATAGGAAAGCAGAACATCCTTTTTTTCCACCTGTGACAGGATACTTTCATGCATGGATAATGCCGGAGTCTCCCGTGGGCTTCTCTTTTCATAGAACAGTTCTTTCTGGTCACGCAGATAATTCTGCAACGTAAAAACAAACGAAAGATCAAGCGGTGTCTTTACATTAATAATATGACTGGTTCCAATTTCCAGAAAATTAGACAGTTCCTGCTTTGCTTCATCATTGATCTTACGGCTCAGTTCCACCCGGACGGGATCCAGACGGACACGTTTTTTGATAAGCTGCTCCATCATATCCCGGTAATCCATATCTTCGTCATACAGATCATGTGCATCAATATCTGCATTCCGTGTCACACGCATAATGGATTTCTCGCGAATGGTATATTTCGGATACAATTTTGAAATAAAATGCAGAATCAATTCCTCAGACAGCATAAAACATCCCGGTCTGGTCGGTATCTCAATCAGACGTTTGAACACACTGTTGGAACACGGAACAATTCCGGTCTTTTTCTTTCCTTTCTGTGATGTCAGGAGCACAATTGCATACAGCTGCTTATTTGCAAGGAACGGAAACGGCTGCTGTTTTCCAATGACCATCGGAGATAAAAACGGTGCAATATGTGCGTCAAAATATTGTTCAAGAAGTCTTCCTTCTTCATTGGAAAGACGGTTAAAATTGATAATCCGGATTCCCTTTGGCTCAAGTTCTCCCATGAGCTGTTCATAAATTTTTGCCTTTTTCTTTTCCAGCAGACAGACACGGGCTAAAATTTCTTTTACCTGTTCCTCACTGGTCATTCCGGTCTTGTTTTCAATTACCTTTTCTTTTGCATTCATCTGCATCATGAGTGTACCCACGCGCACCATGAAAAATTCATCCAGATTCGTCTGGTAAATGGATGCAAAAGTCATGCGTTCTGCCAGCGGTACCCGCGGATTTCCCGCTTCATTTAAAACTCTCTCGTTAAATTGCAGCCATGACAATTCCCTGTTTGTATAACATTTTTCGTTCTTTTTCATCTGATTGGTCTCCTGTTTTTCTATCATCTGTCTGATTATGTTTTCTATCCGATTGAATCCTGCTGCCAGCCAGTGCAGGAACCGGTTCCATCTATGCATATCTCTAATCCTCTGTAAAGAATGCCTGCATGGTTACATTCTCCTGTGCCACCTCCACAAGATTTACACAGCTGTTTCCGATACGGTCAATATGGTGAAGCACATCATTGAACGGAATCGTAAGTTTGGAATCACACTTTCCTTTTCCGACTCTGGCGATATGATTTTTACGCATTTTTTCATCCAGCTGCATAATCGCTTCCTTTTGATGCATCAGTTCTTTGATGTCCACATCCAGATCCCCGGAGATTGCCCTGATGCATGTTCCATAAATCGTCTGGATCTGTTCCATTGCCTTTTTCAGTTCCTTTAAGGCTTCTTTGGAATACTTATGTTTTCCTTTATTCTGTTTTGCCACAGTTTCCATAATCTCCCTGGTCAGCTGCCCGATCCGGTCAATATCACAGAGAATATACTGCATTCCGGCGCTTTGTGATGCCTGTTCCTCGGTCAGAACACCTCCGGAATACATGGACGAAAAATATTCATTGATGGAAGCGTATAACTTCTGCAGTGTTTTGGCTTTTTCCTCCACTGCTGCCGCATTTTCTTTTTCTACTTTTCCGTTACCTGACTGTAATTTTTCAATCATTTCATCTACAATTTTTGCGCAGTACATCACTTCTTTTGCCACCAGCTGCAATGCTGCTGCCGGCTGTGCAATCAGCTTATTGTCCAGATATTTCGGGTTCTCAAAGGCTACAACTCCTGTTTCCTTTCCATCCGGTACCAGTTTCATCACAATTTTTACCATCAGAGGGATGAGTGGAATCCAGATCAGCGTCATTGCAAGGTTAAATCCGGTATGTGCATTTGCAATCTGCCGTGAAATCACATCGATTTCATTCCCATTCGGCGAAATAAACTGAATCAGAGCTGCATACGGTTTTACAAGGAACAGGAATAAAATTGCTCCGGAAATATTAAATACACAATGGGCAAACGCCGTTCTTCTGGCATCTTTCGGCTGTCCGATAGAAGCCAGCACTGCGGTAATCGTTGTACCGATATTGTCTCCCAACAGAATCGGAATGGCACCGGTCAGTCCGATGATACTGGTCACGCCGTCCGGTCCTGCCTGGGATGCAAAATTCTGTAATACAGCAATGGTTGCACTGCTGCTCTGTACGACAAGTGTCATGACAGCACCCACGCATACACCAAGAATCGGAATATGGGATACTTTTCCGATCATATTGACAAAGAATGCACTGGATGCCAATGGTTTCATAACATCGCCCATCGTCTCGATTCCAAGGAATAACAGACCAAAAGCAAAAATTGTCTGTCCGATATTTTTGACCTTTTCCTTTTTTGATACAAAAGAAATAAGAAATCCCGCAAAAATGAACAGATAAATATAATCCGAAATTTTAAATGCAATAATCTGCGCCGTCATGGTCGTACCGATATTGGCACCGAGAATAATGGAGATCGCCTGTGGCAGCGACATCAGTCCTGCGCTGACAAAGCCGATTGTCATAACCGTCGTTGCACTGCTGCTCTGTAACACTGCGGTCGTCAAAGCTCCCGCAAGCACACCCAGAATCGGATTTTTTGTAAGCAGGGCAAGGATTTTCTTCATCTTTTCCCCTGCTGCTTTCTGCAGGCACTCGCTCATCATATTCATGCCGTAAATAAAAATTGCCAGACCTCCGACCAGTCCGAAAATAATTTTCATCGTCTCGTTCACTTATTTTTCCTCCTTTGCGCCATTCAGCTGCGACCACTCTGTCAGCTCTCCCGTGTAAATTTTTCTGAGCTGATCCACAGATATTTCCCGAACCGGATTATCTTTATTTACGATCACTTCTATATTATCCTGTGCAATCTTCACCTTTGTGAGCAGTTCTTCTTCATATGATTTTAATTCGCGGGAAGACATGCCAAGATCGTACGTTCCTTCCATCGCACCGCTTAATCCATTCTGCGAATCCGTTTCCCGGATTTCAATCTCCACATTCGGATTTAATGTCCGGTAAGTCTTTGCAAGAGTTTTCATTAACGGTGCAACCGATGTCGATCCTCCGATTACGATCTTTCCTTTTGCCTTGTCCGACAAAAAGGTTGCAGATTTTGCCACCGGAGTATAGGTATCTGCAACAATGTTCTGTCCGGCACTCCGGATATAACGGATAAAATCTTCTTCCGCATCGGAAAGTTCCCCGGTATATGTCAGGTAAAAATTTCTGGAAAGGTTTTTCTTTGTAAGCGTTACTTCATGTACCTGATCACTTTGTCCTGCAATTGCCGAAGATATATATCCGATCGCATTCGGATCTTTTTCCACCTTCTGTAAAACATCTTCGTTTCCTGCAGCCGCCACGCTGTCCTTCGTTGTCTGATCCATTCCTGTTGCAGCATCGACAATTCCTGCTTTTTCCGCAAACGTGCTTCTGGTTCCCGATCCTTCCTCTCTTGTGACAACTTCAATCGCTCCAAGCTTGTCCAATCCATCCAGATGCGCGGGTTTTGCGGATGCACAGCCTGCAAGCAGACACCCAATCACCCCTGCGGCGACCACCCCTTTTACCCATTTTCTTTTCATAAACTTTACACTCCATATACGTTATTTTTGAGATTGTAATAATCGTAACATTAAAGTGTAAAATCAAACCGTTTCCGTATGTAAACCCTGTGTAAAATTTCTGTAATGTTGTAAAATTACTGTAAATTTGCGTAAAGTCTGTAAAATCCCTGTAAATCGGTATTTTCACGTTCCATGGCATGAAACCCATTGTAAAAATATTTCCACAATGCTAGAATAAAATAGTTACAAAGGAAAATGTTTTGGAAAGGGAAAACACTATGCTATCATGTCCAAACTGCGGAGGAAATCTCAAATTTGACATTCCTTCCCAGCAACTCTCATGCGAGCATTGTCACACACTGTTTGATCCTTATGATTTTGACGGGAAAACAAGTGATGCCGAAGAATCAAAGACATTCGACGGAGATTACGAGGTCACGATCTTTACCTGTCCACAGTGTGGCGGTGAAATCTTAAGCACCGACAATGCCGCAGCCGGTTTCTGCAGTTTCTGCGGAGCCTCCACGATTCTTTACAGCAGAATCAGTCACGAAAAACGGCCCAATTATATTATTCCGTTCCAGAAGACAAAGGAACAGTGTAAGGAAGCGTACGCACGCCGTATGAAACATTCCATTTTTGCGCCAAAAGAACTCCGCGATCCTTCTTATATCGATAGTTTCCGCGGAATTTACATGCCTTACTGGGCATTTTATATCTCCCAGAAAGGTTCTCTCTCGCTCAATGGGAAAAAGACTTCCCGCCGCGGTGATTATATTATTACCGATCACTACGCACTTACCGGGGATCTGGATGCCTACTACAAAGGTCTTTCCTATGATGCCTCATCCTCTTTTGATGACAATATCAGTGAAGAACTGGCTCCTTATAATTTAAAAGGCATGAAAGCCTTTACCCCCGCCTATTTAAGCGGATTTTACGCGGACACTTCCGATGTGGATGCAAAAGTATATCAGGGCGATGCCGAATACACTGCATCTGCGGAAACAACCGAGCGTATTGCTTCTGACGGGACATTTGCCGGTTTTACCATGGATACCATCCGTCCTGAACAGCTCCATACAAAAACAGAAACCATCGACAGCACCATGTTTCCGGTATGGTTTCTATCCTACCGCAAAAAAGACCGTGTCGCTTATGCAACGGTCAACGGACAGACCGGACTGGTCGTTGCGGATATCCCGATTGATCCGAAGCGTTATCTGCTCGGTTCGCTGCTTCTGTCAATTCCGATCTTTGCTCTTTTGGCATGGTCGGCATTTTTACAGCCCTCTTCCCTGGTAATGACTACCCTGCTTTTGTCACTGCTTTCCATCGGTGTCTATTGTTACGAATGCGTTTCTATCCACCAGAAAGATACCGGGGCAAATGACCGGGGCAAAATGTTCATCCAATCGAAGAAAGCTTCTGCTGCAGACAAACCGAAAACCCCTGAAGCCCAGCCGGAGCCAGCCGCAAAAACGAATCCGCTTGGCTGGATTCTTCCGCTTTGTGCTGCGGTACTTTCGTTTGGGGTATGGTTCCTGCATCCGGTATCGGATCTCTACTATTACGGAGCCGCAATTCTTTCCATGGCTGCCATCCTCGTGTCGTTCATCAGTATTATCCATGCGTATAATCTGTTGTCCACCCGCCGGCTGCCACAATTTGACAAACAGGGAGGTGATGACCGTGCGTAAAATAAAACGTATCCTTACGGCATTTGTATTTTGTCTGATACTCTCCGCCAGCACCATACCGGTTTGTGCATCCGCAGTTTCCGCTTCCAATGAGGAAACCGGCTACGTTTATGTGCTGGATGATTCTGCAGATTTTCTGACAGACTCCCAGGAAAACAGTCTGCAAAAGCAGCTGTATGATCTGACCGCATACTGTAATGTGGCTTTTGTAACCACAACCGAACACAGTAAATCTTCCACCAAAGATTTTGCTGCAGATTATTTCGATGATATCTTTGGTCCGCATGCCAACGGTACGATCTTCGTCATTGACCGCTGCCTGAATGAGATTTATCTCTACAGCGATGGACAGGCGCACAAAATCATCACCAATTCCCGCGCACGTTCGATTACCGATAACACTTATACCTACGCGCGCGACAAAGATTATTACACCTGTGCCAATAAGACATTTGCCCAGATAGAAACGCTGATGCAGGGCAAACGAATTGCAGAACCGATGCGCTACCTCTGCAGTGCGCTGCTGGCCATTGTTGCTGCACTGTTTCTCAATCTCTTTTTCGCGCTGTGGAGTTCACGTTCCCACAAGGCAGACCGCAGACAGGTGATGACCGGATTGTATGCACAGATGCAGATCAATAACCCACGCACACAATTTATCAACCAGACGCGCACCTACAGTCCGGTATCTTCCGGCAGCAGCGGCGGTGGACATTCCGGCGGCGGTGGCGGTGGTGGCGGCCACTCCGGTGGTGGTGGCGGTGGTGGCGGCCACTCCGGTGGTGGTGGCGGTCACAGTATATAGCTCATGTTTCAGACTGTAGACAAAGGGGGCTGTCGCACTAACTAAGTTAGTGCGACAGCCCCTTGTTTGAATCATATGTCATTTTTAATATATCTTCCACTTGTCAGATAAACACTTCATTATTTTTTTGTAAGAAAACTATCAAGTTCCCCATATACTGTATTATCTGAAGATATTAAAATTTTTCCATTATCTGTATATAAGTAGTTCAAATATTCATATGGCAAGTCTATCTTGTTAAGCTTATTATGGCGACTGTCAATATTCCAGATTTCTCCTGTATCCCTGGAATATACCAAAGCATAATCTACTTTTTTATCTCTGCCAGGTATCGCAATATCCAAATCTATCTTATTTATTATTTTTGCAACGGTCTTCCCCGATGCTACACGAAAAAGCACTCCACTCCCACTAAATGTTCTTATAAAACCATATTTTCCTGACATCTCAAACTTCGAAATTCTTTCATTTTTTAGCAGATTGATAATTTTTTTATCCAGCTTCAAACTATCAATATAGTTTCCAGCACAATTATACTTTTCTTTTTATTATTTTTACCTTTTAATGATATAATTTTATCCTTACATACTTTCACATAAATTAATGTTTGATCTGTAGAATCACTTACCCCCAAATGTTTCTTTTATTGTATAAATAAAAATAAGCGAAAGTAGTGCAACAGTATCAGGTGGACTTCTTTTAGAGCAACTTCCGCAGCCCCTTCGGGTAGTGATTCTTCATCACAGAACCTGCAAGTTTGCCCCAGCCGAGACTGTATCCATCTACCGTGATCAGATACCAGCCCTTCTCCCCTTCTGCCGGAAACGTCTGCCCGGCCAGATACGCGCGTGCTTCATCCACAGACAGATTCCAGCTGTGGCATGCTTCCTGCGGAGAAATTGCAAGCGCCAGTGCGTGTGCCGGTTCCAGCCGGTTCTTTTTAACTGTGCCAAGATGCAGGCCCGGACGCAGCACATGCAGCCGTCTGGTTGCCGGCATATGTTCCGGCATCAGATACAGCTGCTCTCCAAAAAGAAGCAACCTCCCGGCATCATCTGCCGGTATCTTTCCAAGAAACTCCTGTAATCCTGCAAGATACGCTTTTGCTTCTCCCTTTGCTAGCGGTTTTTCTTCTCCATTCGCACAATATCCCCGGTAATTTTCCGAAACGGTTCCCTCTTTTTCCAGAACCGCAACGAAATGTCCCTCTCCGTGCAGATGATGCGGAAATAACCGGATCGTATCTCCTATCTCCGCTGCCGGATGTTTTGTCCATGCCGCTACACCGTCTGCCATTCCCGGATATTTTTTCACCGGCACAATATGAAACTGCGGATGCTGTTCCAGAAAACGGCTGATCGTTCCCTCGTTTTCCTCCGGTGCAAAGGTACAGGTAGAGTAAACCATACGTCCTCCCGGCCGAAGCATGGAGGCCGCACATGCAAGAATTTCCTGCTGCCGCGCCGCACAGATCTGAACATTCTCAGGACTCCACTCCTCACATGCCTGTTCATTTTTGCGAAACATTCCTTCCCCGGAACACGGGGCATCTACCATGATCCTGTCAAAATATTCCGTAAACATTCCCCCAAGTGTCTGCGGACTCTCGTTTGTCACCATCACATTTTTTACACCCATCCGTTCCATATTCTCGGAAAGAATCTTTGCCCGCGCCGGATGAATCTCATTGCTGACAAGGAGCCCTTTTCCCTGCATCGCTGCCGCAATCTGTGTACTTTTGCCCCCCGGTGCCGCACATAAATCCAGAACTTTTTCGCCCGGCTGCGCATCCAGATATGCAGCCGGCGCCATGGCGCTCGGCTCCTGAATATAGTACACGCCCGCCTCGTGATACGGATGTTTTCCCGGCTGATCTTCCTTTTCGTAATAAAACCCGTTCGCTTCCCATGGCACCGGCTGCAGGTGAAAGGAAGTTTCCTCAGCAAACCGATTCCGGTCAGTTTTTGACGGATTGATCCGCAGTGCCTGATAACGCGCATCTTCGTAACTGTTTAGAAATGCCGGGTATTCTTCATCCAGCATTTGTTTCATTCGATCTAAAAAAAGTTGTGGAAGCATATCATTTCTCCTAAAGTTCTCCTAAAGTTTTCCAAAAAAACTTGGCAAAATATCCAACAAATAGTAAAATATAAATATGATAAAACGAAAGTACATGAGAACAAGACAATTAAAACCGGGCATGAAGCTCGATCATCCGGTCGTTGACCGTCTGGGACGTAATCTCGTTGCCAGAGGTGCCGAACTGGATGATTATATGATTGATTCCCTGTTGAAACTGGGTATTATGTCTGTTTACATTCAGGAGGGGGAAGAAGAGGAAAATCCAGAACAGGTTCCTACTTCTCCGGAAGCAGAAAAAAATATCGAACGGCTCCGTACCGAAGACCGCGCAAAAGTTACTCTTTCTGCCAGTATCCGTGAACGTGTCTCTACCGGTATCCAGTTTATCTACAACAATACAACCTCCGAGGAAATGGTTGCCACCACAGAGAGCATTGCCGATGACCTGATGCGTTCCATTAAAAGCAATGATGCCATCGCAATTGATATCTCCACACTCAAAACCAGTGACGAATACACATTCAAACACAGCGTGGATGTAGCAACCATTTCCATGATCGTTGCCAAGCAGCAGGGACTCTCTCCCGAAGAAGTACGGGAAATCGGTGTCTGTGGTTTGCTGCACGACATTGGAAAAACCAAAATTCCAAATGCTATCTTAAACAAACCGAGCAAACTTGATGATGATGAATTTGCCATTATGCGGCAGCACTCGACATACAGTTACAACATGATCAAGGATCGTGCGGAATTTTCTCCGGCTGTCTGCCTTGGTGTTTTGCAACACCATGAAAAGATCAATGGAAGCGGATACCCGATGGGTGTGTCTGCGGAGAAAATCTGCCCCTATGCCAAGATTCTGTCCGTAGCGGATATCTATGATGCCCTGGTTACCGAACGCCCCTATAAAAAAGCCTATTCCCAGAGAGATGCCGTGGAAATGATTATGTCCATGACCATGGAACTCGACATAACTGCCATGAAGAGCTTCCTTGAAAGCATGATTCTATATCCGGTAGACAGCATCGTGGAACTAAGTAACGGCGAACAGGCGCGTGTGGTCAAAAATATTCCGCACTATATTCTCCGTCCTATGGTTGTCGGGCTTACCAGCGGTAACGTTTACAACCTTGGAGAAGATATCAATTGTGCCAATATCATCATTCTTTAAACAACAGGGAACAGCTTTCGCTGTTCCTTTTTTATTGTGTTACCTCTTCACTTTCAAAAGGCTGTGCCGTCTCCGGCAGAAACGCATCGTAAATATCCACATGATCATAGATACAGCGCCAGCTGCTGGTGGACCCTGCAGTCACACAGATATACTCTTTTCCATCCGGTGTCTGTGCCATACTTGCCGCACAGCTTCCGGACTGATTCACAAAGCCTGTCTTTGCCCCGATAATTTCACTATGTGTATCCTTATCTTCAATTCTCCGCAAAAACCAGTTGGATATTGTAATCCCATCCGGATGTGGTTTGGATTTTGATGTCGTATAGGTTCGCGTTCCAAGAACTTCCCTGCACAGATCATTGTCCATTGCTGCTTTTAAAATCATTGCCATATCATATGGTGTACTGTAATGGTCATCATTGTATATACCGACGCAGTTGGTAAAATGTGTGGTCTCCGACAATCCCATTTTTTCCAGTTCCTGATTCATCATATCCACAAATGCTTCCTGTGAACCGGCCACATAAGTTGCCAGAGAAACCGCAGAATCTGCCCCTGATGGCAAAATGGTTCCATAAAACAGATCCCTTACCGTTACCTGCTCATCCACTTCATATCCGGTATTGCTGCAGTCATTACTATAACTGAAATCTGTGGCATCAATACTGATGGTAACCAGCTCGTCCAGCTGCTCTGGCTTAATATTTTCCGCTGCTACCAGCACGGTAAAGATTTTGGTCATAGATGCTGGAATCATACGTTTCAATGCATCTTTTCCAGCCAGAATCGTTCCGGCATCCACATCAATGAGAATTCCCTGCTTGCTGACAACGGACTTCGGAAGCGATTTTGTCTCTGCGGTCTCCGTAGCGGAATAATCAAATACTTCCTCTGTTTCCGTCGGTATTTCCGATGCCTGCTCCTGCTGCGTCGGCTCAATCATCTTTGGATCTTTTTTGTTCTTTCCCTTTTTCCCCAGCACAACTGCCAATACCAGAACAACTGCTAAAATTACAACTGCTGCAACGGCTATGTACCATCTGTTTTTTCGTTTCTGCATTTTCTTATCTCCTGTCCTGCCTGAATTGCTCTTTTGTATCATAGCACTTTTCGGCTATAAATTGCAATCCATTAGATACAAACGAGACGCAAAATCCGGAAAATACCGTACGTTCTCATCATACCCGGTGCCTCCGAATGCCGGGTGCAAATGTACACCTCCATACATCAGGGCATCCCCGTATGCACAGAAATCCTCCGTTTCCCCATCCATCTTTACAAATTTTGCCAGCAGATGATGTGTCACGGAATCCGGGCGGATATGTACCGGAGCAACCGTGTTGACCAGATCCCCAAACTCCAGAATACTGTACGTTAACGCGCGGTTGGTAAAATGGTACCGTTTCTCTTTTGCAAGTCCTTTGGGATAATACGCGTGAAACTGTGTATTCGGTTCCGCAAGTTTCTGCATCAGCATGCCGACTGCCTGTGTCTGATCTTCTGAAACACAGGTCCATTCTGTGAGATTTCCGTCAGCAAATGTCCGCCCACGATAAAATATGCCCTGCTGCAATACACTACGCCACTTCCTGTACAGTGCAATCTGAGCCCTGATCTCCTCAAGTTCCTCTCTGGTACAGTCACAGAAATTACATTCATACCCCAGCACTGCGAATGCGGCAACTGCAAAGCGGGTCGTAAGCGGTGTCCGGCGCAGCGTCTGATGGTTCGGACACGCAGATACATGTGCACTCACCGTCGAGAGCGGATACCCGTAACTGTAATTTGTCTGTATGTCCGCCCTGCAACAGGCATCTGTGTCATCGCTTCCCCAGATCTGCGGAAAATAGCACAAAATGCCGGGATCAAAACGGTTTCCGCCTGCTGCACACCCTTCAAATAAAATTTCCGGAAAACGACGGGTCAGTTCCTCCATGCACCGGTACAGTCCCAGCACATAACGATGTGCCACCTCTCCCTGCTGTGCGGCCGGCAGGTTCTGTGAATAATAATCGGAAAACGTCCGGTTCATATCCCACTTCACATAAGAAACCGGTGCCGAAGAAAAGACCTTTGTCATACTGGCAATGATATACTCCTGCACTTCTCTCCTGCCAAGATCCAGAATTCTCTGGTTTCGTCCTTCTGCATGCGGTTTTCCGGGAATTTCAATGGTCCAGTCCGGATGCTTCCGGTAAAGGTCACTGTCCACACTGACCATCTCCGGCTCTACCCAGATTCCAAAAGCAAGCCCCAGATCTGTAATTTTTTTTGCTAGGCGCGATAAGCCGCCGGGCAGTTTTTTTGTATTCGGCACCCAGTCTCCCAACGAAGAAGTGTCATCGTTTCGTCTGCCAAACCAGCCGTCATCCACCACAAACAATTCGATTCCGGCATCTTTTCCCGCCTTTGCCAGCTTTAAGAGCCTGCTCTCACTGATATCAAAATAGCAGGCCTCCCAGCTGTTTAAAAGTACCGGGCGCGGCCTGTTTTTCCAATATCCGCGCACGATATGCTCCCGGATAAACGCATGCATCCGCCGGCTCATGCCTCCCCATCCATCCGGCGCATAGGTCATAAAGGCCTCCGGTGCCTGAAACTGTGCTCCCGGCTCCAGTTTCCACGAAAATTCCCGTGGATTGATCCCCGTAAGAAGCCGGAGTTTTCCAAAACTGCTGACCTCCGCAGTCTCACAGTGATTTCCACTGTAGATCAGATGAAATCCGTAACAGTCTCCCTGATCTTCTCCCGTTTTCGGACGGCTCAGCATCACAAACGAATTTGCCCGGCTCGACGTGGTTCCGGTAAAAGAATCATTGACAATTCTGCCACCGGTCAGCGTCTGGTCACAGCGGTGCATCTCCCGCGCCCATGCGCCGCGAAATGTCGTAAAAATATAATCACTGTCATCAAAATCCAGCTGCAGACTCATCAGACGGGTAAGCTGTACATCCTGACTGCTGGCATTGACGATCTTCGCACTCCGTCCGATCACATCTGCCGCCTCGTAGACATAGTAGTAGAGCAACAGCTTCAGATCATACTGCCGGTCCACCATTGTCACACACAGCTGCTGCACTTCTCCCGCACTTCCATAGGAACCCGGAAGTCCGTCCAGCGCATCTTTTTTCCCGGTAATAACGGCATCTTCATAGCGGAAATCCAGAGTCTTTGCCCCATCATAAAGAATGGCCTCAACAAACGGCTCACGGATATCGCCCTTTCCGTACGAAGACATTTCCAGCCGCACATCCTCCAGCGAAAAACCGGCATGCTCTTTTTCACAGATATTCACATTTCCCGGTGCAAACACATGCTTTTCCACAAGAATTTCAAGATCATCCGGATGCTCGATATGAATAGTTCTCCCGTAATACAGATGCTCCGGATGTCCCCCCGGCAGAATGGAAAATGCATATGTTGTATGTGCCGTATCCAGTACGAATGCCTGTCCAATTTTACGAATCATAGCTGTCATCCTTTCTTTTAGCAGTTCTCCTGATTTTTAATTGCTGCATTAATCTCCTGCAGCTTTTTCTCTGTCAAAATATATTTTTTCCGAAATACCAATACCGCGATGAAAAGACCGATCATCGGAATTCCCGCCATCGTCAGCCGCAGTCCCAGCACCGAAGAATCCGCTGCACGCGCAACAACCGCCGCACTTGTATCCTGCTTGAGGTTACAGAGAGACAGACAGATCGCTGCGATCAACACGGCAACTCCCGAAGCCAGTTTCACAACAAACGTCTGCATGGAAAAAATCACACTTTCATCACGGCGGTGATTTTTCATTTCCCCATAATCTACCGTATTTGCCAGAAATACCGTGGTAAGCACAGTCAGCATGCCAAATGCCGCAAAAATCAAAAAGCCCGGCACCACCAGGGCTCCAAGCACAGTATGACCGACAATCATCAGCACAAGCAGAATCGCATACCCTGCGATTGCCATTCCAAAGCTCAGGTAGAACACACGGATACTGCTCATAAACTTCCGCAGCAGCGGAAACAATACCATCATGGACAAAATCTGTACCGCTCCGCCAAATGTACTGAAAAGTGTATAGCTGTTATACCAGCTCTCCCCACTCACATCATACTTGAAAAAATACAGCAGCAGATTGGACGTAATATACAAAGAGCAGTTAATCAGTACAATGGTGATGACAACCGTCATTGCCTGATCGTTGTGAATCAGCGCCGAAAACATCTGCCGTACGGTCGGTGTTTCCATATGAACCGTGGATTTTTCCCGGATCGTCAGACAGGTGATCGTAATAAACAGCACAAACAATACCGCAACAATAAGTGCAAACCAGCGGAAACCCGTGCGCTCATTTCCCTGTCCCAGCATATACACACATTTCATCGTAATAATCGTAACGAGAGCGGAACCGACACCCGAACAGGAACGCGCCATAGTTGTTAAATTTTCGCGCTCTTTTCCGCCTTCTGTAAATGCCGGAATCATCGACCAGAAAGGAATGTCCATCATGGTATAGGTGACTCCCCACACAACATAAGTAATGGCTGCATATGCCACAATCCCACTTCCATTCCATGCCGGCGGTGCGGCAAACATCAGATACAGCACGATCGCATTGCACAGGGTTCCAACCAGAAGCCATGGACGGAATTTTCCCCAGCGTGTTCTGGTTTTTGCAACAATCACTCCCATAATCGGATCGTTAAATGCATCAAACACCCGCGCTGCCATGAGAATAATTCCCATTGCCATCGCACTTACTCCGAGAACATCCTGGTAATAATACAGAATATAGCTCGCCGAAAGCATATATACCATATCTTTTCCGACAGCCCCCAGGCCGAATGCCGTTTTTTCTTTTGCTGATAATTTCATTGTATTTCCCCCTTACTCTTCCCGTGCCACCTGAAAATGTTCACAGATTTTCCCCGTCTGCGCATTTTCAATTGTCAAAATTCCTTCTCCGGCCTGTCCGGTCGTCTTTACATAAGTACCACCCATACCTCCCTGTAAACATATGGTCTTTGGACCGATCAGTTCCAGAACACCTTTCACTTCAAACTGCACCGGTTCATTGAAAAAACCCAGCACATTTCCATTTTCATCCAGCGCCCGGATACGAACCGCCGCCATATCATAGGTTCTGCCTTCGGTCAGGTTATGTGCACTTACCTTCACCTCCAGATGTGCCTGCTGCATCGGCTCCTTGATCACAGTCTTTACCACTTTTCCGTCCCTGACAGCCTCAAACTTATAGACCGTGGAAGTCGTCCCCCAGTCCCCGACATAACGTGTGTAAAGCGCAACCGCATCCTTTGGTTTCATGTGATAGCAGACCATCAGCCGCAATGCCAGAAGGTAGAACTTTGCCGGAAGATTGTTCAGCCCGTAATACGCCGTCATGTTAAGCAGCTGCCCCATCAGTCTGGCCTGTTTCGGTTTCATCGGTTCATTTTCGACAATCGCATTTCCGATAAAGTCATTCACAGGAATCGGTCCATGCGCCAGTGCACGATATGGGGAGTCCTCCCGATGATACTCTTTGATCAATTTGCCGTTTTTGAACATCCGCACGGCATCCGCATTTGTAATCATCCAGTTTCCGCTGCGGTTTCCGCCCGGATGCTCTCCGATATCCATCGAAGAACTCAGTTCTAAAACCGGTGTATCTTCCTGTTGACTGCTATACACCGCCGCCGCAAGTTTCGGGTTGCGGAACATATCCATCACGCCATGGTAACAGATCCGGTCACCGCTACCAAAATCCTTGTGCGTATTATAGTCAAACATACACCAGCCAAAACTGCCTGCAATATCCGGCTCCTGTGCCACCGCATTTAATACATTTGCATGACGGATTGCATGCTCCGTCCGGTGTTCCTCATCGTCAAACGGCTTGGTCGGAAACATATGCCCGTTATACTCACTGATCAGATACGGTTTTTTCATATCCGGTGTAACTTTTCGTTTCGGATTACACCCCGGATGTCTGCCATCGTGAAGAAAATCGTTGTACGTATAAACATCCTCCAGAAGATGGCTTTTCTTTAGCATCCGCACTCCGCCGGTTGCCCGCGTATCGTCCAGTTCATGTGCCACCCGGTTTGTTTCCCCGTAAAAAACATCGTCATCCTGCGACTCATTAATCCGCACACCCCAGAGAATAATGGAAGGATGATTGCGGTACTGCACGATCATCTCCTTTAAATTCTGCATCGCCTGCCGCTTCCATTCTTCACCCCCGATGTGCTGCCACCCCGGAAACTCGGTAAACACAAGCAGACCGATTTCATCACAACGACGGATAAAATCCTGCGACTGCGGATAATGGGAAGTGCGCACAGCATTCACGCCAAGCTCTTTTTTGAGAATATCGGCATCGAAAATCTGCATGGATGCCGGTGCTGCATATCCCACATACGGATAACTCTGATGACGGTTTAATCCACGAAGCCGCAATTTCTTTCCGTTCAGATAAAAACCATCTTTCCGGAATCCGGCTTCCCGAAACCCTGTGATATCCACACGCACATCTATCATTTCCCCATTTTCCCACAAACTTGTCCGGATTTCATACAAATGTGGATTTTCCGGTTCCCACAAACAGATCTCCTGCACCGGAAAAACGGTTTGCACATTTGTCTGTTTTACCGGCTTCTGTCCCAGGAGACTATATGCACCCTCGCCTTTTTTGCGAATTTCCTGCTGCAACGTTATCCCATCCGAAATATTCTGTACCGTAATCTCTGTAGTCACCTGCAAAGGATGTATCTGTGGCTTGACAAATACATCTGCAAGATGTGTCTTATTTCTCACCTGCACGTAAACCTCACGATACATCCCGCCAAAAGTCATGTAATCTATGGCATATCCGAACGGCGGAATATTCAAATTTTCCCGGCTGTCGACACGCACCGCAAGTACATTGTCCTCCCCATATTTCAGGTATTTTGCAAGTTCCACGGAAAATGCCGTATAACCGCAATGGTGCGCTTTCACTTCTGTCCCATTGACATAAACAACCGCATCATGCGCCACTCCCTCAAAGGTCAGTTCCACACTTTTCCCCTGCCACGCTTCCAGCGCCATAAAATGTCTGCGATATCCACACAGCATCTGATATGCATGCTCATCAAAGTAATGATACGGAAGCTCTTTGCAGGTATGCGGCAGACGCACATCCTCCATCTCATTTTCCGGATATACTGCCTCTTTCATGGCTTCTTCCCATGTTTCGGCAAATTTCCAGTCATTGTTCCAATACAACCTCTCCATGCTTCTTTATGCTCCCCTTTCGTTTTACCTCTCCGAAGCAATTCCATACATCAGAATCCCGACAACCTCCTGCAATGCCTGCGCATAAGTAATTTCATTCTGCAGCAGGATATCGCGCTGGAAAAACTGCTCTAATGATGCTTCCAGCATCATCTTTAAAATCGGAATCTGGACCGGACGGATCACACCTTCCTGCATGCCCTGTTCCAACAGGGCAATGGTCGTTTCCCAGCCTGTTTCGAGCCGTACTTCCACCTGATGATAAATCTCCGGATATTTTTCTTTTAACTGATATAACTGTCGAAAATCCACATCCTGATAACATTCCGGCATCACACCAAGGATTGTGTGAATCTTTTGCAGGGTGTCCATCTCCGGATTCTCTACGATCTTCTGCTCACTGTCCTTGATCCGGTCAAACAAATAGTCCACCGTTTCCAGGAACAAAGCCTCCTTATCACGAAACACCTGATAAATCGTTTTTTTACTGATCCCTAAAATCTTTGCAATATCATCCATCGTAAATTTCAAACCCTTTTGATTGAATGCCTGCAACGTTCCCTGCATAATGTTCTCTTTCAGTTCTTTATTCATTCTTTTCATCCTTTCTGCCGGAAGGAAACTATTTTCTTTATTTCAGTTTCCATTATAGTAGCATGTTCTTTTTCTTTCTTCAAGAAACTAAATGCCCAAAAATCGTTTCCGATTTTTGGGCACATTTTTTTCGCTGCGTTTTATCCCCGCATCAATTCCCTGCGCACCGTTTTTCTCACAAAATAAAAACAGATGACCTGCATCACAATCGTGATGATCCAGGATGCCGGATAAGAAATAAACAGGAAGTACAACGATCTGTGATGTGGGAAAAAACCAAAAATCCAGAGAATTCTCGTTCCGACCGTACCGATCACCGACAGGATCATAGGCACTGCCGAATGTCCCATTCCCCGCAGTGCTCCGGGAAACAGATCCATAATGCCACACAGAAAATACGGCACTGTGGTAATGGCAAGAATCTCCATGCCGCTCTCGATCACATCCTTTTCTCTCGTATATATACTAAGTACCTGCGGTCCGAAAAACCATGCGCCACATCCCAGCAGCAGGGAAACACTGACCGTAAGAATCAGACAGTCGATCAGCACACGATCCATACGTTTATATTTTCCCACACCATAATTCTGACTCGTAAAACTCATACATGCCTGTGTAATGGAATTTACCGACATATACAAAAATCCCAAAATATTATTTGCCGCTGTATACCCCGCCATCGCCGTATCTCCGAAGGAATTCACGGAAGACTGCAGCAGCGCGTTTGAAAAGTTAATAACCGTACTTTGAATCCCGGCAGGAATTCCCACCTGAAAAATCTGCAGCAGATAAACCTTTTTTATTTTCAACTTCGAAAAACGCAGCTGATAGCAGCTGTCGGTGCGGTACAGGCATAACAAAACCAGAATGCAGGAGATCATCTGTGCCGTAATCGTCGCAGTGGCTACGCCTGCCACCCCCAGATGAAAACCGATCACAAGAATCAGATCCAGCAGCGCATTGGCACATCCGGAAATCACCAGAAACAACAACGGCCGCTTGGTATCTCCCACCGCACGCAGAATCGCTGCCCCATAATTATAGAGCATAAAAAACGGCATTCCCAGAAAATAAATCCGCATGTAAAGGGTTGACTGTGCAATGACATTGTCCGGCGTTCCCATAAGAAGCAGCGCACCTTTTGCACTGATTACCCCGATTCCTGCCATGAGAATTCCGCTGATCAGTGCCAGCAGAATGGCGGTATGTACCGTGTCTGACATTTCTTTTTCCCTGCCGGACGCAAAAAAACGTGCCGCAAGCACGTTAGCCCCCAGCGAAATTCCGATAAACAGATTGGTGAACACGTTGATGAGTGCCGTGGTCGATCCCACTGCCGCCAGTGCCTGCTTTCCCGTAAAATGCCCCACAACAATGATATCCACCGCATTGAACATCAGCTGTAAAATTCCAGACAGCATGAGTGGGAGTGCAAACGAGATCAGTTTATCCATGATCGAACCATTGCACATATCTATTTCATATTTGTTTGTTTTCAAATTTTCTCTACCCCTTTCCGGTTCTGTTATCCCTCTGAGCCATAAAATACGCCGCTACTGGCGGCGTATTTGTTTGTCCTTATACATTCTCTGATCTGCGATCTCGATCAGTTCCATTATATTTTCATATTTTCCCACGGCATATCCCACGGAGGCAGATACCGGAATCTCACTGTTTTTCTGAATCGGCTTCATCACCTGCCTCCACTTTTCAATGACATCTTCTGCAATCTCCTGTGTCCCATCCGGAATAATCATAAGAAATTCATCCCCACCGTAACGGTAAGCATTGGTTTCCTCACTCGTCACTGCTGCCCGAATGGATCCCGCAATTTTAGCAATCAGCTGGTCTCCGTACAAATGACCAAACGTATCGTTTACATATTTCAACTGGTTGACATCCCAATAAATAACCACAACCGGGCGTTCTTTTGGCTCCATATGTTCCACTGTTTCAAGCAGTTTATTTTTGCTGTAAAGTCCCGTCATATCATCCATGGAAGCCGCCTGTACCATACGCATTGCATTTTCCATGGACTTGCGCACAATACTGTTTACACTGTTACTTACATAATAAAATGCAACCGCCATCAGCGATCGCGGCATCACATAATAAAGTGCCAGCGTAACCATAGGATTTTCGTTTACTTTGTTGAGCAAAAACACACCATCCTTCTGCAGATGATCCAGTGATGTCACCGTCAGCAGTGCCATGTTTGCATCACATACCCCAAAATAATAGCCCACATAAGTACTGATCGTAATCCCACCCACTGTAAATATAAAGGCATAAACCGACAGTCTCTTTGAAGTATACATACTTGCAATGATAATCGGGATCATCATAATAATGATCATATGGTAGGTAAGGGATGCACTCGCGACCATGACAATCAGCCCGATGGCCGTAACGCTGAGATACTTGGTAAATGGGTGCTCAAGCCCCATCTTCACAAGCAGCAATCCATAAATCAACACCAGCACACATGCCGCCACATAGCCTCTTGTAAAAATCGTCTGATCCACGATAAAAATATGCAGGCAGTTCAGAATCATCACAAACGAATAGAATAAAATGCAGATTCCCACCACACGGAACGCAAAAATATTCTGTGTCACATCCTCCTGCTCGTAAAAAGCATTTTTATTTATAATTTTAGATAACAGTGCCTTGCAGGTGCTCATCCATATATCCTCCAGCTTTGTCTGCCTTTAGTATAACATATTCCTGCATGAGTTTCACTACTTTGATGAACTTATAAATTCATCAGGAAAATTTTCCATAACTTTTTGTCAGTGTTCTGCCATTTTTTCTATCGTGCCATGCATAACGGAATCAGCCCCTGCAAATGAAACTTCGTCTATGATTTTACATACCACATCAATAACCTTTGTAAGACTTACTTCTTCATCACGACGTAATTTTGCCATCGTGTTAGGAGCAATTTCTGCCTTTTACGCAAATCAGATTTGCTCATTTTTTTATCCACTAATAATTTCCATAATTTGTTATATGATACAGCCATAGTATTCGCTCCTACCTATCCACATAAATCTTTTTCTGCTTCATATCTACCTTTGCAACAGCACCATACTGTAACGCACATCGTGGCATAGCATGTCCGAAATTCACATTATAAACAATCGGAAGTTTCTCATTGTCTATCACTCTAATAAGAATATCTTTATATTCCTGATAATAAGCTTCATCCTGTGGTTTTCCAACTAATACACCATTTACCACGTCGAATACTCCCTTTTCTTTCAGTAATAACACTTCTCTTTCAAACAATTCAGGAGTCGGTTTTTCTTCGCAGGTTTCTATAAATAGAATTTTCCCAATCCACTCTTCCTTATTTGGAAACAGATCATATCTTTCACAAACTTCCTTTTCATCTTCATATCTGCTATTGGTCAATACATCATAAAGGCTTTCCAAACATCCGCCTAATAATCCTCCTTGGAAAATTTCACTTCCCTGGAGAAGTTCAAACCCACGTTCTTCCTTATGAGCTTTTCTTTTTGTTCCTATTGCAGCTCTTGAAAAATCTTCTCTTTCTTCATACCAAGTATCACTGGATATAATTTCATCAGATTCATTACCTTCCAAATAACTCTCAAATGCCCTTTTGGTATATGGTAACATCTCATCTGCAATTTCCCCCAAATCACAAATAAAGTTTGGTCCGTAATAAGTAGACAAGCCCAGTTTATAAAACATCAAATGATTGATCGTAGTATCTGAGAATCCTGTAAATAATTTTGGATGCTCCTCTACCGTCTTTATAAACTTTTCATCTTCCATTAGATAAGGCAAAAGTCTGTATGTATCATCACCACCAATTGCACAAATAATCCCTGCAATAGAATTATCCAGAAATGCATCTTTTAGGTCTTTCGCCCTTGCTTGCGGGTGAGTTTGCAAATATTCAATACCCTTCAAAGCATTTGGCATAAATACCGGCTCCAAACCATATTCTTTTAATCTCTTTACGCCAATCTCAATATTATGACTGCAGAATTCTTCACCAAGCATTCCACTTGACAAGCTTACAATCGCTACTTTGTCACCTTTTCTTAATTTTCTTGCATATTGCATAACTACAATCCTCCTTAGATAAAACAATATTAATTTTTATCCGCACGCTGCTTCCCCTTAAATTCCTTCTCTATATAACAATGTTCCTGTTTGGCAATCAACTTAAAACTGTAGATTGGACATTCAGATTCCATTTCGTTACAGCTGCTTTCAAAGTCCAGTTCGATAATATATGGCATCCAATCTATAATTCGCAGAAAATCTTCACAGCCAAAATTACTATCATAAAAATTCAATATCGTACTAAGGGCAGTACCATGGGTTCCTATAACAATATCTTTATCCGTATTATCTGATAAAATCTCATTCAGTGCCTCTATGTTACGTTTTTGCACCATAGCAATGGACTCCCCACCTTCTTCATGATAATTATGATCAGCCCATCGTTTCTGGAACATTCCGTGATTGTTTCCATCAGGTCCTTTTTCACGCTCCCTCAATCTCTCATCTGTTATAATCTCTTTTGTGAAAAAATCTGCTGCCTCTGCAATGGTATCCATACTACGTTTATACGGACTACAATAAAACGCATCTATTTTCTTATCCTTCAAAAATTCCAGCACAATTGCAGAATCTTTCTTACCCTCTTCCGTCAAAGGTCTTGTCCTGTCTTCTTCCCATTCGTGTTCCGGCTGTGCGTGACGCACGAAATAAACTCTTGTCATTTGATCAGCTCCATTTCATCTTCCATTTTTACGAATCCATATTTTTCATACAATGGTCGTCCCATCTCTGTCGCCTCTAAAGTAATCTGTGATACGCCCTGTTTCCTTATAACCTTTACCAGTAAATCTAATGTATGAAATGCAATCCCTTGTCTCCGATATGCCGGTGCCGTATACATATTCATAATATAAGCCTTTTTACCTGTTGGATTATGATATGTCGGCATAACCCGATAAAAACTGACACCACCAGCGCCAATAAAGGTTTCGTTATCATATACCAGATATGCAATATGCTCACCAGTTTCTAATGCGTTCTTATAATATTCATAGGATTCTTTTTCCACCAATGACATATCCACATCATTCGATAGTTTATTGGCAGTACGAAGGACGATAATTCTAGTCCTTACAAGTTCATCAATGTCTGCTATGGTTGCTTTTTTATATTCATAGTTTTTCGCCATCACATACTCCCCCTCTAAATCTGTTAACCTTTTCGTAAAACAAATAATTCTATTTGCTTCCGCAAACCCCATTTTCAAATGAAACTTATCAAAAATTCTTTTACTGCATCCGTGTGGATACGATAGTTTATTTTTGAAAGTTCTCTCTTTACATCCCATCCAATCGCTAACCGATCTGCTTCATCTTTCTTTAATCGCTGATAATCTTTGATAGCTTTTGTAATTAATCCTCCACTAGATTTTCATTTATATATTTAAAATAAGGTTTCTTATTAACTTCTGTGCTATGTTCCAAATACCATTTAACACTATCCCTCAATCCGTCTTCTAATGATATGGTTTCTGGGTATATTTTGTTTTGACGCGATACATCCAAATAGTACTCATAGTTGTAAAAACTGAAATAATTTCGCTGTTCAATATCTTCATAAACATTTACAAAATCCGGTATTTTTCCTAAGCTTTCATAGCATTTTGTGACCCAATCTTTAATAGAAACTGCTTCAACATTACCAACATTTAAAATACGCTCTCGTGGCTTGTCTTTAATTATTACCTCCATCAACCTGCATAAATCTTTTACATGAAAGAATTGTAATTTCATACTGCCATCTTTAGGTAAATAGAATTTTCTGTCCGCCAAGGCGCAATCAAATACAAAAGCCTCTCTATACACGTTATTCATTGGTCCATATAAATAAGGCGGTCTTAATATATATGCATCTTTCACTCTTTCAAGTAATGCCTTTTCAGCTGCTATTTTATCGGTTCCATATGAACCCCAAAATTTATTTTCGGATTTCTCTGATTCTTCCAGGAATGGCTGAACACCATACTCAGGATAAACAGCACTTGAACTAATCATAATATACTGATCAAAAGAACCCAATTCCCTAACAAAATCAATTATATCGTTATCATTATAGGCTGTTATATCCGCTACAACATCAAAGAATGTATCCTTTAATACACCACCCAAATTATGCCTATCTCCTTCAATGAGTTTTACACCCTGAACTTGTGGCTTAGAATTTCTGTTAAGTACAAAAACTTCATAACCCACATTCACAAAATATTCTGCCACATATTTACTTACAAAAGTTGTTCCGCCTGTCACTAATATCTTTTTCATAAAGTTCTCCTTTACACAAAAAATTCGATTGATCAGATTCATAAAACACTATTTTCCGTAATTGTATCATAATCACATAATCCAAAAAAGTAATTATTCTTTCTTTTCCAATCCTTTTACTATCTTATCAAAATCAGATTCTATCGGCTGTGTCTTGTTAAAAATATCATATTCCTGATATGCTTTCTCCACTGCCTGCTTATGGGAAATACGCCCATTACTGACATAAAGCACTCTCCCCTTGGCTTATCTATTCTGCCCATCCCTTATAAATGGTTTCTTGATTTCTTTACTTAACAACTGACTGTATGCTTCTACCTTACGAAATGTATTTCCTAACATTTCCCGATTCCTGTATTCTCTAATAGCTTCCATATCAAACTCCGCATAAAAAATTCCCTCAGTTTTATCATCAGCCAGCAAAACTGTGTTATCAACACATTTTCCATTTCTATCCCAGCAAATTGGACTATATGCGCAGGAACATCCAGCATTATCTCCATTCGGATTTGCCATAGCAACTGCAACCATATTTTCATAAGCTCTTGTAGAAAGTGCCATGATTCTTGGTTGCATAGAACCGCAATCATTTGGGACAAGAATAACCTCAGCTCCTTTTAACATCAGTATTCTTGCACTTTCTGGGAACTCTCTGTCATAACAAATCATAATACCTAATTGTATTCCTTCAAAATCACACACCTTAAATTCTTTCCCTGATTCAACATCTCTTTCATCTGCGAAATCACAGGTATGCACCTTAGAGTATTTCATCAATATATTGCCCGATTTATTGATAACAAAGGCTGAGTTCTGTGGCTGCTTACTACCTTTTGTAAACGCAGTAAGTACTACGCCTATTTTATATTTTTTAGCATTCTCACATATTTTGGCAATTCTTATATCATTATCTGCAATGCTTTTTTCATATGACATAGGCAAATCATATCCTGTAATAAAACATTCTGGCAACAATAGAATATCTGCATGGTTTTCCGAAGCCTCTTCCATTGCCATAATGATAGTTTCAATATTCTTATCTATTTGTTCATTAATAGAACGTTTTTGTAGTATAGCAACCTTGAACATTCACTTTCCCTCCTATAGATAATTCAAAATGTCAGATAAGCTATTAACTTCAATATCGGCTTTTTCACTCTCGTCCATTACAGTCCACAAACTTCCAAATCCCTGTTTTATCCATATCGTTTTCATTCCTAACTGTTTTGCTGGTACAATATCATTATCAATGCGGTCACCAATCATTACAGCATTTTCCGGCTTACAGCCACTTCTTTCCAAAGCAATTTCAAATATACGTCTGTCCGGTTTTGAAACACCTTCTTCTGCTGATGCAATGACTAAATCAATATATTTTCGCACTCCGAGATTTTCTAATCTTTCAGAAGTTCCTAATGGTTGGTTTGCAATTATACCAATTTCATAATTTCTGCTTAACCTTTTCAGGCAATTTTCAGAATCTGTATACAGCTTTTCATATTGTGATTCCCATTTAGGTAGTTCTATCCTCAATTGTTTTGCTATCTCTAAATCACCTTTTTTATTTCTCCTGTACAATGATATCGCATGTTCATAAATTTGTTGCGGAGTTATACCAGATAATTCAGCTATTTTTTTCATCCTATCTTCATAAACGCTACTTTCATCAACCAGCGTCGAACCAACATCAAAAAATAACCATTTTATTTCATCCTTCTTAGGCAAAAATCCTCTTTGTCTCGCTTCTTCTAGCAGTCTTGGTTGAATTTCCGGATATGTCCAATTAAGCGGTAGTTCATTCATAATTGCTATTTTCTCTATCTCACTATGTAAATCTTTTTCAAACGTATGTATCTCCGCGAAAAATAACTTTCCAAAGGTTTCTTTCCCCTTAAAGTTGTCTGGCACCGTCACAGAATAAATACATATCGGATTTATCTCAAAATTAATGGCTCCTGTTTCCTCATACAATTCTCTCTTTGCTGTTTCAAGAATATCCTCACCTTGTTCTCTATGTCCTCCCGGCACTTCCCATGTACTTCTTTCTCTATGCTTGCAGAATACCCATTTTCCATTATGTTTTGCAATAATAACTGCAAACTTTAGCATTGAATCATCAATGCTATCATAAAAATTCACTTTGGTCATATAATGCTCCTTATTAAATTTCTTCTATTTATCATTTATTGTTCCCACAAATAGAGCCAAACTAGAGCCTTTTGATAAAACAAATGCCGGAAACCCGCATAAATACAGGCTTTCGGCATTTTTCTCAAATGTTACCGAGCAAATTAGATACTCATAATCAACATAGATGTCCTTATACTGTTTTGCAGCTTTTATCATTTCCTGTCGGGCACGTTCCTTAAAACTTTCCTCTGCCATTTTATCTCCTTGGTTAAAGAAAGACGGATGACCGAAGCCATCCGCCTTTGATTTTTAGCAGTTTACTCTGTAATGGGAATGAGTTTTAGGTCTTCATCCCGACCACTGGAAACGGGTTTTAAGTCTCCGTTCCGACTGTAGTATCTTCTCTTTGTAATTTAAATATACACTATCATATGCTAAAAGTCAATCTACTGTGAATGTTGTTTTATATCACTGCTTTAATTATACATCTTTCTAGCATCTTCTAATGCAATTTCTTCAAACAACAATTTTCTTAATTTACTTTGAATACTCTCCAAATACTCCTCTTTTTCTTTCATAAATGTATCTCGCTCTGCCGACAATTTCCCTACCATTTTTCCAACCGCATGTATGTCACACATATCTATTTTCTCCTGACGTATATCACCAATGTCTTTTTTGACAGTTTGATACAACTTAGCAAAAGCTACTTTTAAGGCATTATCAGGATCCAACTTTAGCACTTTATCTTCAGCCAACAATCTACTTATAGCAAAAAAATCTTTATCTATTGTTCTTTCCAACTCAGTCACTTGTGTCATACACACTATTTTATCAGCAGAACTATACGCTATCGCTACTGCCTGCGGATCGCAATTTTGCATAAATCTATTCAACAGCTTATCAAGTTCATTAACGCGCCGCTCTTCATGTTCTATCATTTTAGATATTATACTCAACTCGTTTGCATGAATTATAATTCGTTCCATTCGCTCTTGCGTTATATCATTTTCCTCTTGCTGCTTTTTATTTTGCCACATTGCAAGCAAACCAAGGGAAATAGTTGATGCATATGTCAATATATCTCCTGCTCCCCAATGTGCCACAAAAAATTGATTTGATGTTTTTAATGAAAACAATAATTGAACTATAGCCGCATAAACAACACTTAGCAAAGCCCATATAAAAATCCAATGTTGTCTTACAAATTTTTTGAATTTATCTTTCATTCTCCATCTCTATACTTTCTGTTTATTTTATAATAATCTTATTCTATTAACCCTAACTGATTAATTTATTTTTCATATTTGTCTCTCCCAATCCATCAATCACTCCCCTTTACCACACCAAACTCTGTCATATCATATTTCCATTTATATCCACCTGCTTGCTTCTGTTTTCCGTTCGCCGCATCTCTAATACTTTTAGAATTTATACCAGTCTGCCTTACAGCATCCGCTATGGAATCATACATTCTTATATAATTTCCATCTAAACTAAACTGCTTTATTTTTCTCGCCTCGCCACTTACTTTTTTCTCAACAATCGGTGCAATGCTGTTCTGTTCACAAGGCAATTCCACCTTTTTCCATTGATAACCACCTGCTGTACTTCTAAAGCCCCTACAAGCACGTTGAATATTAAACTCCTTAATTCCACTCTTTTCTGCTGCTTCTGAAATATCAGAAAATTCAGCAATAAATTTACCATTCAGAGCATACTGATAAATAGCCCATTTTTTAACTTCTATTTTGGGGGATTCTTTTTCAAATACAAATTCTACTTGTTTTTTCTGCGGTACTTCTATATGCAAATCATTTAAAATTTTGATAAAATTAACATCTATAATATCGGTATTATGATGCCACTCTATAAGTCTTACTCCTTTTTCTTTGCATTTTTTACGTTTTATTTCATCTCGCCGTCTTGTATTTTGCAAGCCTTCTACTCCACCAAAAACATCAACTGCTTCATAATGTTGCAAACCTTGATATTCGATTCCCATTGACAATTCTGGTATAAACATGTCAAGAGATTGCCCTTCCAACCATACTGAACGATATTGATAAATAGTATTTGGAAAATATGATTTAACCAACATAAACAAAGAAAATTCACTTTTCCATCTTGCGTTTATTTTCCCCTCTTCAGTTAAATTTTGCACAACTTTTGAATACTCTCGTCGAATAGCTTCTAGATTATTACACAAATGATAATACTCTGTCTTATCAGTCATATAACAGTCATCCAACAGTGTATTATAAGGATATACTGTCATCCAATACTTTATTAATTCATGCGAATTTTTAGATGTTTTTTTTAGAATAGTCTTTACTGCTTCGTCAATCTCCTTTTTATCTATGATCCGCAAATTATTTTTCAAGTAACTTATTATATGCCTAATTTCAATACCACAAACAGAAGGATATGTAATCATTCTCTCTTTCAAAAGAAATAACCATAGATAAATAAACTCCATTTTATCATTTGCAATCCTAATCCTATAATTATGCGAAAAATCCTCCGAAAACATTGGTTCTAGCAATTTTACTTCTGCATCTTGGGCAAAATAATCTTTTATAACAATTTCAGCAATAGGATTTTTTATTGTAAAATAATATTCATGATATCCAAAAGTTTGTCGAGGTATTCTTTTTTGAAACAACTCCAATTCTTCTGCTTTCATTTTTCTAGCAGGTAAATATTTCCCATCATTTCGGAAATAAAGCAACTTCCAAAAATCATCCTCTTCTCGCCGGTAAATGCGTGATTCTGAATCATTAATACTGCTTTCGCATTCCTTTTCAGAAGAAAAATCATATTCTTTATACCCCCCAATATCACTTGCTTTATAATAAAAAATACCTTGTCTTAATAGCGAAGGTTCAAATTTACATATACCTTCCAGTCTTTTTATTTCATAGCTATTCTTATAAAAAGTCAATGTATATGTTCTGTCTATATCATCACTGTTTGGGTTCATATCTACAACAATCAAATCTTTAATCTGTTCGGCATCGTAAACCGCCTTTGCTTTAAGCATTTTCCATACACCATCAAAATTTCCGACCACACATGGATTAAATATCATATTTTCAGGTATTTTGTTTAGAAACAGCGTATCCCACATATATGAAAGATTTTTAATTTTGCACATTCGATTATTTAAATAAAATAAATAATCAAATATCCAAAGTCTGTAAGTTTTCATTTTTTTCTGCCGTACATTAATCGGTCCACAATAGTACAAATAATTCTCTTTTTTTACAAAATAGCAAATATTTTCGCCTTCTTCAAATTTGTCTTCGTAAAATACAGAAAACCCAGGACTGCTTTTAACAACTTCCTTTACAAACCACTCTTTTTTCACTTGCTTTATTAACTTACTAATTATCCTTTTTTCTGATCCTTCCACAGGTATTTCACATTTGTATTCCATTTGCTTTACCTATCTCTTTATATATTATTTCACCGTAACAACGTACTTACTGCTATGAACTGCTATAAAACTATGCTATGCTTTGCTTATCCCTATCAACTTACATGGTGCTAGCGCTATGTCCAACCCATGACTAATGAAAATCTTATTCTGGCTTTTACACGAATTTAAATTTCCTTGTCCAATTATATCACTTTCACTCTCTACTTACCACAAAATATAGAGCAAGATACTCCCATGAAAATCTCGCACCATAGGCACGATATTTACTCATAGCTAAGTAAATAGCATATAACTGCCTGCTGTACTTCTATCAAAGATTTCTTAAACTCATACCCCACAAAATATTTACTATCAATAGCATCTGCTGACACTTCCTCGCTCCTAAAGAATGGTGGGCACGGATTTAAGCAAGCATCCGCATTCGCATATCTAAGACGATCTAATGTGATTTGATAACCTTCAAAGTCGTCCTTTGCCGCTGATGGGATTGAATCTGTGCAAATAATATCTTTGCCAACAACAGCTTTGTCAATTTCATAGCAGACACTAGCTCCATCAATTTCATATCCTCTAGGACAACACTGTGTAAAATTGAATCCCACTAATTCCGATGCCTCTTTCCATGTATTTCCAATATTCCCCTTTGAACCCATAAAAAGACATTCCTTTTCCGAGTAATCCACATATTTCTTTGAAAGAGAATACAAATCTGTTAATATCTCGCATGGATGATTTACAGCTGTCATAGCATTTATAATTGGAATATGCGAATGCTCCGCCATATACTCTATCAACGACAAATCCTTGTGACGGACAATAACCATATCCGCCCAGTTTTCCAGATATCCTATCACATCCTTAATATCTTCTTTTTTGTCAAGTGCTTCCGGCGGAAACAAAATTGTATCTCCACCCAACATTTTTATTCCATTTTCAAAAGAAACCCTTGTTCTAATGCTGCTTTCCGGAAAAAATAATACAATCGCTTTCCCATTCAGCCAATCACATTCTCCGTTATCTGCTTTTAACTTATCCGCCAATTCAAAGATTTGAAAAATTTCCTGCTTTGAAAAATCGTTCAAATGTATAAAATGTTTCATTGTCCTGCCTCCTTAAATTTCTCCAATCTATAATGATGTTCTTCATCCAACTCCTTAACACCATTCTTATAATCATATCCAAATTTTCTGTAAAATTCTGTTGCTGTAATAGAAGCAGGTATCTCAATACGAGTTGCTCTTACATAAAACTCATCCTGTTCCAATGTATTTATGATTTTTCTTCCGATACCATTCCCATGCAATTCCGGCAAAACAAAAATAGTCAGCAAAATGCTTTCTGTCTTACTTCCCCAAAAACTGGAAATCGATCCCGTGCCAACTATTTTACCATTCCATTTAAATACATACATATGTGCATAGTTGGCAATATTTAGAACTTTCCCTGAATCATAAACTTTTGCAAGTTTCTCCATAGCTGCAATTCCATAATCCTTGCTATTAACTTCTAAGAAATTCCTTACAACTAACTTGCTAACCTCTTCTGCATCCTCTTCTGTAAATCTTCGTACACTAATACAATTTTTTACATACTTAACCAATGTCATCTTTTTATTTACAACTATTTCCTCTCCAGTCCTGACAAAGTCGCATTTCTCGTATAAATGGCAATTGCCTTTTTCCTGCTTAATCGTATCTAAACGCCATTCTATTGTATCTGGATAAGTATCAAATAATTGTTCTATCACCGTGCTCGCAATCCCTTTATTTTGAAATTCGGGAATTATAAAAATAGGAGATATCCAATTAACGTCTTTATACACCTTTTCACCTTTATGCCTGCTGACTCTCACACCTCCAACTTTTTCTCCATGAAATACAACGAAGTAGTAATCTGAATTTGTATCAATAATCTTTTCTGTTACTCTCTTCAGGCTTTCTTTTGCCGGACTTGTATCATCATCTTGATATTTTTCATATAATGGCATAAACGCTTCTACCTGTAGTCTGTGCAGACACTCTGCTTCATCTTCTGTTACCAATTTCAATTTAATTAAATCATTCATTCCATGAACCTCTTTCACGCAAAAAAATCGCACCAAACATTCATTGTCCAGTGCGATAATTTCAATTTACGATGTAATATATACTAACATATCACTTACATTCTGGTTTTATGCACTAGACTAATAGACCTACCGGCTATAAGTCAATGCATTAACCTTGCAAAGCTTATAACACAGTATGTCTATAATACATGTACATATAACGTCTTGAATGTAAGTTCTGATTCATTTGTATGCTCTCCTTGTAATTTTGGTGATAAGTATACTATCCATATTCTCTTGTGTCAATAAAATTTTTATTTCAAGCCATAAAAAACTTTCCATTACTCAATTCACAAATAGAGCCAAAGTAGAGCCATTTTATAAAACAAATGCCGGAAACCCGCATAAATACAGGATTTCGGCATTTCTGCCCGTTATTCAAACTCGCAAAGTTTGATTTAATTCTGGTTGTTTTAATACAGTTATCTATACCGTATCGTATTGATAATATACATCTTTTCCACTCATTATTTTTCGTTTCACATATTTTTAGTACCAATCCAGTACCATTGCTATATTGTCATTATTGTGTGTAGTTCTGGTGGCTTGCAGGTTTGTTTACTATTCAGAAGATAATAATCTGATGGTTTACAAGTCCACCTAAGGAGATTATAATATCCAACCACTACTTCTGCAAGAAAAAGTTTTGTGGTACTAATCGTTAGTACCATCCTTCTCCATATCATTCATCAATTTATCAAAGTCACTTTCATACAGTGAATCCTGTATAACTCTGTACTTCTCAAATTCACTTTCCGCAAATTCTTTCGCAATAGCTGCAGTAACTTTCCCTTTATCCTGAAGTACTTCTGCATCATTAAATCTAAGAAATGCGTCAAGCTTTGTTTTCCAATCTTCCATAGTCATAGGAATATGTCTTCGTGCCTGTCTTGTTGCATAATCAAGATACATTGTCACAATCTCATTTAATTCTGCAAGTTCTTCTTTTTCTAAGTAGTTTTTTGCAATTGACACATCTGTTTTTACTATTTTACCATCCGGCGCATTTTTCCATGATTTAAGTCCCATATGTTCCTTATTATGATCAGCTCTTGCCACTATCACTTCTGCCGCTGTACTACCATGAACTGCATAATGCATCTTATTCTGTACTGTTGCATAAAACTCTCTTGTCACCTGTGAATTCTTATCATAATCAACTGCTGTTGCATATATATCTGTAATTTTCTGGTAAAATCTTCTCTCACTTGCTCTGATTTCCTGAATCTCAGCAATAAGATGCTCAAAATAATCTTCGTCGAAAATCTGTCCATTAATCAATCTACTTTTATCAAGAACATAACCCTGCTTTGTAAATGTATCTAATACCTTTGTTGCCCATGTTCTGAACTGCATTGCCCGTTCTGAATTAATGCGATACCCCACAGCAATAATAGCTGCTAACGAATAGAACTTATAATTGTATGTTTTTCCATCATCCGCAGTTTGTGCAAATTTTGCACAAACTGAATTTTCATCTAATTCGCCCTCTTTAAAAATGTTACTCAGATGTTTTGTAACCACACTTCTATCTACATCAAAAAGCTGTGAAATTGCCTTCTGCGTAAGCCATACATCGCCATTCTGAACCCTGACCTCTATTCCGTCTTCTCCTGCATCTCGTGTGAAAACTAAAAAATCCACAGTGCTATTTCTTATCTGTAATTCTTTGCTCATAAAAGCATTCCTTTCTCTAGATTCTATCAATACATCTCTATAAAACATTTTCCCCGGTTTCTTTCAAATATCAAGAAGGGAATTTCTGCTTTTGCCAGCATACTATTATTAACTGGAACATATTCATAATTTTCAATATCTGGTATACACTTTATAGCTTTCTTTTTATCTATACCATATAGATTATTTTCACTGCTGTTCCATAAAGCCTTAATCTTCAAAACAACACATTTTGTTTGAACCATCACCTTATATTTTTCAAGCCTGCTTTTTTCTATCTCCTTTGATTTATCACCATAAGAAATAGTAATATATCTGGAATTGGATTTTATAATGCGAACATCTCCATTCCTTACTGCCTCTTTAGGGAATCCCAAATCTTCAAAAAAACTATCATAATCTGTAATGCATTCTGGGAGTTCCATTTTGACTGCATAACTGCTATTTATAATATTCTGTATATCCTTATCATCGACCCTGAACATATAAATATTCCATCCCGTGCTATCGCCATCATCATCTAATATTGGAATAGAACCATAAGGATTAAACATATGTAAATTAGACAAATCATCTTTTGTTGGCTTTTTAAATTTGACTATTTCAAATGTTATGCTCATAAATGTTCTCCTTTTCCGTCGCTTTTTTCGTCACTTTTTTAGCGATGAATTATTTTATACATCTTGCTTTTCGTCATTGCAAACTAACTTCTTATGCCCAAACAATTGTTTTAACAATTCTTTTGCGCTAATGGTTAGAACTGCGATTAGTATCTATGTACCTGGTAAAATCAATTACCTTTGCAGGCTTTCTCTTAGGAATAATTCCTAATCGTTCCATGTCTAATTTAAAGAGTTCACTTGGATATCCATATGCATCGAATCCCTCTGGCTGACAAATATCTCTGTTAAGATACTCACTCAGTTCCCACTGATATTTTGTATCTTTCTCCAGTTTCTTATCAAAATACTGCGCATCCGTTACCATTCTATTAATGCCGCCAACCGATTTCTTCCCATGTGTCTTTGTCACAATCATATCGCCTGACATTTTAAAATATTGTGCTATCTGTTCTTCAGAATATCCCATTTCCTGCATCACGCCATGGATCACGCGGCTGATATACATTGCATAGTAATTCCAGTTTCTTGGTTCAATATCTGTCATTGCTATTGTATAACAATTACTGGCATTTACAATAAACAAGACATTTCTTCCTTTTATTTTCGTCAAATGTGTGTCCCAGCAGAACACAAGTGAAACACCTTTGCTTTCTGCAATCTTTGTGGTTTTTAGTCGATCTTGAACTGCCTTTGTTGCACCAATCTCCATATGTATCACCTGCTCATTTCAAGTATTCTCTTCACTTCCAGCTGTAATTCATCACTAAAGTCTGATAAATCATCATATGTAATTACTTTCAATCTAATAAGACGAACGATATCCCATATCACCTCTGACTTACTCATCTCCATGATAACTCCCGGATGACGCTTATCTTCTTTTATCCGTTTTTCAAGTTCCCAGAATTTCTCTGATGCAGGCTTTTTATCATCATTCAGAAAATTTGCATACTCTTTAACAAGACCTTCCATATAATTTTCCTGCCAGCCTGATAATCTTTCTCGAAATAATTTCCAATCCTTTTTGCTTATGTCCATGATTTTGAACCTCCTCAGTCTCATGTTATCTCTGCATTTTTCACCACTGCTTCAATGTGATAATAGCACCCCATTCCAAATTTGTTAGTTGGTTGCTTGCACCTGTGATATACTTCTTTCTGTAAATATTCTATGATATCAGTTCTCATTTTTTATTCCTCTAAAATTCACATATCTGTTAATAGATATCTCTATGTCCCTCTATTTTTTTATACTTTCAGTTATATCTTTGAAAGAAGAAATCATATCTACTACGTTGCCCATCTTTCGTGCTTTTTCCCTTGCTATTCTTCTAGAGTCTCCTGATATGGTTGAAAAATCATATGTGAATTTTTCAATAATTTTCTTAATTACCCACACAACAAGAGCTGTTGTCAAAAACGGTATAATATATGGCATAAATATAATAATTGCTTGCAACATGCCATCCATAATCGCTTTATTCATCATTTCTCCTATATTTACCAAATCTCAATCTCCTCTCTTCTTATAATGTATCATCAACAAAATTTTTCATCTGTAAATACTTTTCTATCAATTTCGGCTGTATCAAAGGGTATGTCCAATTCTCAGGCAACTTATCCATAAGAACAACCTTCTCCATTTCGCTATGTAATTCTTTCGTAAATTCCGTTATCTCCGCAAAATAAAGCAGTCCAAATGTTTCTTCACCAGTATCATTTACTCTAGTCTTACCTGTCACCGAATATACGCATATTGGTTTTATCTCAAATTTGATAGCTCCTGTTTCTTCCTGCAACTCTCTTTTAGCAGTTTCAAGAATATTTTCCCCAGCTTCTCTATGCCCTCCCGGCACTTCATATGTATCTCTTTCTTTATGCTTGCAAAATACCCACTTTCCGTTACTCTGTGAGATAATTACTGCAAATTTCAATAGTTCGTCATTAACTGTATCATAAAATCTTACTTCCACCATATTTCCTCTCCATGTACATATCTATAATATTTCATTCTCAATAAAATCCGCAATTCCCTCTTCATCATTTGAACCAATTACAATATCCGCTCTCTCTTTTACCTCATCAATCGCATTCCCCATTGCAACACCTGTTCCACATAATTCAAGCATTCCGATATCTGCATAATCATCTCCAAATGCAATAATTGAATCTGTACTAAATCCACACACTTCCGTAATCTTCATAATTGCGTTTTCTTTCGTCACATTCTTTTTTGTAAACTTGTACCAAAATCCATCAGAGAAACGAATACAATCACAATCAGAGAGACTTCGAGCTAGCTTATCTGCCTTATCTTGATTAAATATCTCAACACACATTTTTAATGAACATTCGTTAAAATCTGAAAAATCTGTATAAATACTATCTCCCCAACTCTTATCTAACTTCTTAGGATCTATTTTATAATTCCAATAATGTGCATCTATTGTATCTATCGTAATTTCGCAATCATTTCCACAAATATTTCTTGCCATGTCAATCATCACATTAGTTTCTTCTTCGGAAAATTCTGCCCTATAAATATATTCTGTTTTGTATTTTACTAATGCCCCTCCACTCGATATTAAAATATCGGGCATCAATTCATTTAAAAATACCAAAGAGTTTTGCTCACTTCTGGAGGTAGAAACACCTATCAATATATCATTTTCCCTGCATTTTTTTAGAGCTGATAACGTTCTAGTTGATATTGTTTTGTCACTCTGTAATAAAGTTCCGTCTAAATCAAGTAAAAGAAGTTTGCATTTCTTCATATCATTTTTTCCTTTTCATTCATCTCAATAATTACATTTGCATCAATTACTCTCCCCACAAATAGAGCCAAACTAGAGCCATTTGATAAAACAAATGCCGGAAACCCGCATAAATACAGGCTTTCGGCATTTTAGTCCGTTATTCAAACTCAATCGTCCCAGGCGGCTTACTGGTAATATCATAGAAGCAGCGGTTTACCCCCTTCACTTCATTGATAATCCTGCTCATAACTCTCTGTAACACCTCGAACGGTATATTGGCAGCTTCCGCTGTCATGAAATCAACCGTATTGACCGCACGCAGTGCAACCGCGTAATCGTACGTTCTCTCATCGCCCATGACACCCACGCTTCGCATATTGGTGAGCGCGGCGAAATACTGGTTTGGCATCCACTCCGGTGCCTCTCCATGCTCTTTGCGGTATTCCTCTACCGCGGCATCCACTTCCTCACGGTAAATGTAATCGGCATCCTGCACGATACGAACCTTCTCTGCAGTTACCTCACCGATAATACGGATACCAAGTCCCGGTCCCGGGAATGGCTGACGGAAGACAAGTTTCTCCGGGATGCCAAGCTCCAGACCCGCTTTGCGGACTTCATCTTTGAAGAGGTTACGCAGCGGCTCGATGATTTCCTTGAAATCCACATAATCCGGGAGACCGCCGACGTTGTGGTGGGACTTGATCACTGCGGACTCTCCGCCAAGTCCGGACTCTACCACATCCGGGTAGATGGTTCCCTGTGCCAGGAAATCCACGGCTCCGATCTTCTTTGCCTCTTCCTCGAAGACACGGATGAATTCCTCTCCGATAATTTTACGTTTTTTCTCCGGTTCTGTCACACCGGCAAGTTTTCCATAATAACGCTCCTGCGCGTTGACACGGATAAAGTTCAGGTCAAACTGTCCGTTCGGACCGAAAACTTCCTCGACCTCGTCTCCTTCGTTCTTTCGGAGCAGACCGTGATCGACGAATACACAGGTAAGCTGTTTTCCGATTGCGCGGGAAAGAAGTCCTGCTGCAACAGAAGAATCCACACCGCCGGATAATGCAAGGAGAACCTTTCCATCACCGACTTTTTCACGGATCTCTTTGATTGTATGCTCCACGAAAGAATCCATGCGCCAGGTGCCGGCACATCCACAGATATTTCTTACAAAGTTGTGAAGCATCTTGCTTCCCTCTACGGTATGCAGTACTTCCGGATGGAACTGGATTGCATAAAGTTTTTTCTCCGGGTTTTCATCTGCCGCTACCGGACAGTCAGCAGTATGTGCTACCACCTGAAATCCCGGTGCCGGCTTGGAAATATAATCAAAATGACTCATCCAGCAGATGGTAGATCCTTCTGCCGAATCCGTTGCCACTCCCTCAAAAAGCGGAGAAGACTTGTCCACGAACACTTCCGTTTTTCCGTACTCACGTACCGGTGCCTTTTCTACTTTTCCACCGAGGATATGATTCATCAACTGCGCACCATAGCACAGACCGAGAACCGGGATGCCAAGTTCAAATAATTCTTTCGTGTATGTTGGGGAATCTGCCTCATAGCAGCTGTTCGGGCCGCCGGTGAGGATAATTCCCTTTGGATTCATTGCCTTGATCTGTTCGATGTCGGTACGGTAAGAATAAATCTCACAGTACACATTGCACTCGCGGACGCGACGTGCAACCAGCTGATTGTACTGACCACCGAAGTCAATGACGATGACTTTCTCCTGATCCATATTGTGTTTCCTCCTGTTTTCTAAAATGCATTTTTGCATTTATGTGGTGCATTTTTCAAAAGTACACCATTTTTCTACCATTATAATAAAGCCCCTGTGATTTTACAAGTCACAACCTCACGTTTTCTCGTAAAATGCAATCACATCCGCGTAAACTTTTTCATTTTCTTTTTCATTTAGTATTTCATGACGCATATGCGGATAGGTAATTGTGGAAATATTGGAAAAACCTGCCTGTTTCAGCGTGTCCACACTGTCTTTGGCACCTTTTTCATACCCGGTGCACGGATCTTCGCTGCCGCGGATCATCAGAATCGGTAATGTCTCATTTACGTCCCGGTAATTTGACACCTGATGCATGGCAGTTGTCAGCATATACAGATCGTGAAAAGCGGAGACGCTAAATCCATGCCCGCAATACGGATCTTTCAGATATGCCTGTACCACCTGCTCATCGGAACAGATCCAGTCCACTTCGGTTTTTGCATGTTTTATCTGCTTATTGAAATTTCCCACCGACAGTTGCTGCACCAGCTTGGAATGATACATCGGTCCACGCGCCCTTGTGAGCAGATTTGTCAGGAAAAACCCTATGCGGATAATCTGTGTTCCCGGATAATTCGGGAATCCGCTCAGTACCACCTTTGCGTAACTGTGTGACTGGGTACAAAGCAGATTCCTTGCAATGATGGTTCCCATGGAATGTGCAAAAATCATCACCTTTTCCGTTTGAAACCGCTCCCTGATATATGCCGTGATCTGTACCTGATCCGACAACAGATAACGGTCACCGTCTTTTTCTTTAAAGAACCCCAGCTTTGGAGCATGTTCCCCATGCCCCCGCATGTCCGATGTCACCACCGTAAATCCCACCTGCCGCAGCTGTTCAGCGAAAGCCTCATAACGCTCCTTATGTTCCTCCATCCCATGAATGATCTGAATGTATCCCCGCGGATGCTCACTTTCAAATACCGCCAGACTCAGCGCGTAACCGTCGGACGCTTTCAATACTATATTTTCCATTTATATCCTCTTCTGCGTTCGTACTTTTAAAACCAGTCCACATTTGTTCCATGTTCCAACTGTTCCGGTGTCATCAAAGACACGGCATCGATAAACCAGTTGCGAAATGTCATCGTCCCTCTCTTTTGTGCGGTCGTTTCTTTTGCGGCAAGTTCTCCTGCAATGCCAGTAAACGCACAGCATGCCACTGCACTCTCCACCGAATTTTCCGCACTTAAAAAAGCGCCAAGCATCACGGTGGACATACAGCCGCTTCCCGTAATCCTTGCCATCATCGGGCTTCCATTATGACACCGGTAGACGCAGCTTCCATCCGTGATCAGATCAGCTTCTCCGGATGCGACAAGAATCATCTGATTTTCCTTTGCATATTGCTTCATCAACTCCGGCAAATCCGTTTCTTCTGCTTCCACCAGCGCATCCTCGGCTGCATCCACCCCGGTAACCGTTCCACAGTTGTGCAGCAATGCCTGTATTTCCGAATAATTTCCCCGGATACAGGTCGGATGGATTATTTTCATCAACTCCAGACATTTTTCACGCCGATAGGAAGACCCCGACACCCCGACCGGATCAATCACGATCGGATGTCCCAGCGCATGCGCCCGCTTTCCGGCAGTCTTCATCGCCTCATAATCCGAGATGGCCCCGAAATTACAGATCAGTGACGCTGTACCTGCCGTGATCTCTTCCACCTCACAGGGATGGTGTGCCATCGTTGGTGACGCGCCTGCCGCCAGAAGGATATTCGCACAATCGTTGACCGTCACGGCATTTGTGATACAGTGGATAATCGGACGTTTCTGTTGTATTTTCTCATAAATTTCCACCACTTTTTCCCCGGAAAATTTCATCACAGTTTCTCCCGTCTTTGTATTTCACCATCCAGAATTCCTGCCTTTTTCATTGGAACGGTCACGATAATTGCAATGATCGTACCACCACAGGTACTGATCAAAAACGGCACTACAAATGTAAACAATGCCGCTGCTTTATTCCCCATAATCAGATACGCAATCGGATAAGAAAGCATTCCACCGATGATACCGGTTCCAAACACTTCTCCCACGTATGCAAACGGAAGCTTTTTCCCATACTGGTAAAGCAGTCCTGCAAGCAGTGCACCACACATACTTCCCGGAAATGCCAGTGGGCTGCCAAGCCCTGTCAGATTACGGATCAATGCCGCCATAAAAGCCTGTGCCAGCCCCCACCATGGTCCGACCGTTACCGCGCACAGTACATTCACCAGATGCTGTACCGGCGCACATTTTGAGCCCAATACCGGGAAAGAAAACATACTCCCGACCACAGCCACCGCCGTGAAAAGTGCCGTCAATGTCAATTTTTTTATCTGCAGATGATTCTTCATTTTACTTTTTTACTCCTCTTTTGTTCCCTTTATATGATCTGTTCTACAAGTTCTCCAAGATGCCGAGTGCCTGTCTCAATATCCTCGCAGGCAAAAATGCCGCTGACAACTGCGACACCCGCGATGCCTCTGCCTTTTAACTGCAAAACATTCTCTGCCGTAATTCCCCCGATTGCCACAACCGGAATCTTTACGCTGTGACAGATTTCTTCCAGCAGTTCATGTTTCATCGGAATGGCATCCTTTTTGGTTGTAGAGCCAAACACAGCACCACTTCCCAGATAATCAGCACCTCCCGCTTCTGCGGCTTTCGCCTGTTCCACGGTTTTTGCCGTCACACCAATGATTTTATCCGGTCCGAGAATCTCACGCGCGTGCGCCAGTTCCATATCGGACTGTCCGATATGAACCCCGTCTGCGCCGACTTTTGCCGCCAGTTCCACATCATCATCCAGAATGAGTTTCACCCCGTAACGATGGCAAAGTTCCAGCAATTCTTCTGCCTCCTTCTGCACATCCGCTTCCGGAAGTTCCTTCTCACGCAGCTGTACCAGAGTGGCGCCACCTTCCAGTGCTTTCTCTACCTGCTCATATAATGTTTCATTGCCCAGCCAGGTGCGGTCGGTCACCGCATAAAGGCGGAGCTGTTCTTTTTTCATATTATTCACTGTTTTTTCCTCCTGCATGTTATCCCATTATAACACGCACGACAGGAGAAAATCTATACTGCATGCAAATGTGCATATTTTTCCTTTGTTGCCATTCCTCCGCGGATATGACGTTCGGATTTATTCACATCAATAATCTTGCGGGTTTCTGCCGCAAGTGCCGGATTCACCTGGCACAGCCGGTCTGTGATATCCTTGTGAACGGTCGATTTTGAAATCCCGTAATGTTTGGCAGCCTGCCGCACAGTTGCCTTATGTTCAATGATATAGTTTGCGATTTCCACGGCTCTTTCTTCAATATAAGCTTTCAAAAAAATACCCCTGCATTCCTGTGTTTGTACAGTTTATGCAAGGATATGTTTGCTTATTACTTATTGGTTTTTGTCTATTCTCATATTTTCCCGGAAAATATAATAACTGCCTTTTAGTTTTCCCTGTTTTAAGATCACTCCCATAGATACTAATTCTTTCAAAATTTTCAGTGCTCTGGAATCTTTTACTCCCAATAATTCCTGCACCTGTTTATTTGTAATCTGTCCATTTTTCTGTATAAAATCAAAAATTTTCTTCTGATAGGTATTTAAATTTTCCCTGTTTATCCGTACTTTATCCGTACTTATCCGTACTTTATCCGTACTCGCATCAGCTTTTATACTTTCATTTCCATTTTCTGATCGATAAAAACAAACAACAAATCCCGTTTTCTTTTTTTGAAATTCATACCGAACTCCGGCATTTTTACAGGCATCCGCGATCCGCTTCAATCCGGTTCCAAAACTTTCAATTTCTTTTGAATAATAAAGAAGTCTTGCAATTTTAGGATTTCTCCGAACCGGGCGTTCTATATGATCAATATAATCCTGCGGCTCCAGACCTTCTGGAAATGTCCCCGGATTATATATCTCAATACGATTTTTATAAATCGCAACTTCATTGCTCTCTCCAGAAGAATAATCTTTATGACAAAATGAATTTAACAATGCCTCCCGAATCGCGTCTACTGGAATTTCCGGTATCTCTTTTCGTTGTAATTCCCCAGTAAATTCAACTTTCCAATGAATATTACTTTTAATGTAATTTTCTGCTATATCAACAAGTTTTAGCACCGATCCATGATATCGTTGAATATCATTAAAAGTTAATCTTTCATTTGTTGCAAATATAGCCATCTGTACATCCTGAAGTATATCATCCCCAAAAAGTACCTTCCCGGCATTTAACAACATATCTCCTTCGGTTAACTCCAACTGATTCAAAACTGTTTTCTTATCCGTATAAGAAATTGCAATTCGTCCAACATCATGTGCCTGTTTTACATATTTTTTCAGCAATTCTTCGTCGACATCATAAACCGTTTTGTTCGACACAAGGTTTTCCCAGCGATTACCTTCCTGTCCACTTTGAAGAAGAAATTTCGTTATTTCTTCTCTGGACATAACCAAATCTTCATCAGCCACTCTGATTCTTGCTACATTATATGCAAAATACGGTATCTGATTTCCCGAGAATTTCACATGAATACAATCTCGACCATCCAAAACAACCTTGCTGATTTCCGGATATATTCTTGGTTCAATGAAGTTTTTTATTTTCTGACTCACTTCCCGCAAAGACTCTTCTGTCACAACCTGTCCCACAACAGTTCCATCGGGTTTGACTCCAAAATAAAGTTCCCCGTGCTGATGTTTGTTCAAAATTGCACAAATAGAATGCATTGCTTCTTTTAATTCACCGGTCGATTTTTTAAATTCCAAAGTTTCCGTTTCAATACCAAGATTCAAATCAACACCTGCCTTCAACACATATAATTAAGTTATATACTTTTAATTATATTGTTTATCAAAATTACACTTTAATTAATCTTAGTTTAAGTTTACAGTCACGCAATTTATTTGTTACTAAAATTAATCTTCCACAACGTATTTTACAGTCACGTAATTTGTTTAGGTACTAAAATGCCGTTTCCAAGCTATGGGAACTGCCCTTGTTTTACAGTCACGTAATTTGTTTAGGTACTAAAATACGGTTGCGGTGTTGTGTACCGCAGATCTGGTTTTACGGTCACGTAATTTGTTTAGGTACTAAAATCAAGTTCCTCATCTGACATTTCTGCATAGTGTTTTACAGTCACGTAATTTGTTTAGGTACTAAAATCATCCGATGTATCACAGGAGAGGTTGTGGAGTTTTACAGTCACGTAATTTGTTTAGGTACTAAAATTGTATTCTCGGTCTCTTACTCCGTCCACTGGTTTTACAGTCACGTAATTTGTTTAGGTACTAAAATAAGCAATTACATCTTTTGGATGTGGTTCTGGTTTTACAGTCACGTAATTTGTTTAGGTACTAAAATTATCTGACGCCTTATAGCCAAATGCGCTTGGTTTTACAGTCACGTAATTTGTTTAGGTACTAAAATAGTAATGCTTGGTGTTCGGGTGGTTCGCCTGTTTTACAGTCACGTAATTTGTTTAGGTACTAAAATCATATTCAATTGTTTCTTTCGTTTGTTGTAGTTTTACAGTCACGTAATTTGTTTAGGTACTAAAATTATCCTCGATATCCTGTGCGATAAATCCGTGTTTTACAGTCACGTAATTTGTTTAGGTACTAAAATATCAAACTTAGTATTCCCTACTTTTGTATGCCATTGCCCTTGAGTTTATTATACCATTTTTCATGCTTTCAAAAAAGCTATTTCTGGCTTTTTTTCTGTATCTTCCCATCTATCGTTCAACATTAACGTCTGATTTATCAATTTACAGATAACGTTATCTTCCACTGTATATAAATATTCCTTTTGCCCTATGTGTTGGATAATCTTCTTCAAATTTTCCTGCAATTGTTCTTCCGAAAATCTCCTGTTGCATGGATAATTATTCTCTATATATGTTTCTATTTCATTGAACTCCGGCATTTGAAAATCTACTTCTCCCAATACCGTTATTCCTGAACATAGCTTTCCGTCACAACCCACATATCCATCCAGGCTTGTCGACAAAATAAAATAGACATCATATTTGATACAGATTTGTTGCATTTGCTTTAAAACAACTTCATATTCTTTTTTCGAAATTAAATGGTCAATATTTTCTACTATGATCAGCAATTTTCTTGGATTTATTTCCATTACATGTCCAATCAGATTCAAAAAAATCGTAAATAATTCAAAATTATTTTTATCCTCTAATGATGTTTGTCCATTTCCTACAACATTCGATTTTTGAACCATATCCCAGACATCCGATACGGCATACGTCAATTCAACATCACCCAGATGACTAAGATCTTTATTTATCAGCTGAAACATTTCTTCCAATTCTTCATCAATAGTACGCAAATGCAATTGCCAGTCAAATTTTTGCATTAATCCCTTAACATATTCCACCATCAAACTTTGCTTTGACCATTTTATCCACGTTAAAAGTTCTGCTGCTTCATTTACTGATAATACAGTAAAAAATTTTCTGCCTACTAATTCGTTATCAATTTTAACATTATTTCTCCATTTATTCTGTTCTTCCGAATACTTATAGGTACTAAAATATCTTCTGATAGATTCCAGAATGTAGGTTTTCCTTGGAATGTTTTGTCCGCACAATTGCGTGATCGGTGCCAGTTCAAACGTATATTTCTTTTCGTATTCCGTTACATCAATTTTCATAATATAATCATTCTTTCTGTTCCAATTGCTACCTCCGCTACCGATTGACTTCCAACCAACAACTTCATATCTGAATATTGCTTTTCCGTGACACACAGCAATCTTACATTTCCTTCTCTGGGTATAAATTTCTTTATCCTTTTTTCTAACCGATTGGCATATTCTCTGCTCGGACACACCCTCACATAAACCGAATACTGCATCATAACAAATCCCTCCTGAATCAAATTCTTTCGAAAGATACGATATGATCTTCTTTCCTCATCAGTTTCAACCGGCAAATCAAACATGCACAACATTCTCATAATCTTATAATCCATCCAGTTCCTCTCCGATAAATCCATCGATATCCGGGAATACAATATTCTCACATCTTTCCATAATCAAAGATGCAAATTGTTCCACATAATTTTCTATCATATTACACACAAACATCTTTTTATTTCTGTACAATATTTTCATATTTAAAATATTTACCAGCTGTCTTCTATGTTCTGCTGTAAAATACTCCTCATTTTTCATACTTTCATATGCAACAATATCTATCATCGGTCTCAAAGGCTCCATTAAATCATCCACAAGATTAAACCGGTTATACTCGTTTTTATGATGAATACCAATTTGTGTGTTTAATCCATACCCAACACACACTCTTGCAATATATCCTCGCAGTACCGCATACCCGTAATCTAATCCGCTGTTTAATAAAATATCCTCATTTTCTCTGGAAAAGGAAGTTCCCATTAAAAGATTAAAATATACTTTTGCAGCATGAGCCTCTCTGTTGCTTTGATCCCCATTGATTATTTCTGATGAAAATTCTTTAATCGCCCGGGTTCCTTCCTGATCACTTGTTAATCGTAAATACGCTTTAGACTGATTTTGAATTTTCACTGTTACAATATCTTTCCACAGTTGCTCATAGTATTCTTTGCTTTTTTCTATCTGATAACCGATCACTTTCGAGGCTCTGCTATGATTATCATATGAACTGTAATAGCCTGTTGGTAAATGTTTCTGATTGCATATCATTAACCCTATCCCCTGTTCAGACAACTGACACAAAAGCCTTGCCGAAAGCATAGATGACAGATTGTCCAGAACAATCATTGAAATATCATCTAAAGGTATCCATATATCTTCTCCCTCTTTTGTAACAATAAGATTATTTAATTTTACTTTTATCGTTACTTCATTCTCAATCAATACAACCCTGAATGCCATATTCCCCCCTATAAGAAAAAAAGAAGCACCCGTCGGTGCTTCTGATTTCGGCATAAAGCCTTGTTTTAGTAGGTCTAAACAAATTACGTGACTGTAAAAATTTGTTTTCTACATTTTTTATTATATTCCTGCAAATATATTTTGTCAATCATATGATTAACAATATTTTGAGAATTCTTCCTTATTACATAAGTAGTAATTTCCTAAAATATCCATTCGATATTTTCTTATTCTCTTGGTTTTGCCAAGCCCAACTAATTTTCGATCATGCCCTTCATATTTCTCCCTGTCTATCGGTTTTGTCTCAATATAATTTTTTACTTTAGGCATTGTTCTTGACAAAAATCTTTCCCTGACTATTTTCCCATCCTTCTCATATTCAATAATATCATTTTTATAAAACGACAACTGAAATTCAAAGCCCAAAGACTCCAGATCACTTCTCTTCTGTCCTTGTTGAATCATTTTCTCATTCACTAAATTTATTGCGTATGCATCCTCATCAATGACATATTCCCCCTTTTGGCATTTTACATCCGACTGTTTTATCCCTACTAAATAATAGGTCTGTTCCTCTTTTTTATAGTAAACATCCATACGATATGGAACCCGACTTTCAAGCACTACTTTCCTGCTGCCTTTCTCATACCCATACTTATGTGAAATATCAATGCAAGATCCAACTTCTCCATCTGTATACTTTAATTTATCAATACGAGGTCCATTATGTTTCTTTGCATATTTTCTTACATAATCTCCAGTTTCTTTTTCGTACTGCACAAACGGATTCTTGGAATCCGAATAATCCTGCATGATCTGAACCAGATCCTCATATGTTTTTTTGTCATTTTTATAGACTAATAACTTTTCTCTGTCACTCTCTTTCTCACTGAATGCAAGCTTTTTAAAAAGAGCAACTCCCTCTTTGGTTCTGATATCCAGCTTATTTATTTTATAAATTTTTCCATCATAAACTCTTGTTCCACGAATCGTCTGATTGCAAAGGCCACGGTTTGATTTATGGTCAACATAATACCAGTATTTTACATTCTTTTCTGCTTTTGTGATTTCATTTCGAATATTACTCCACTTTTTTCCATAAAGGTATTCTTTATATATTCCATCAGACATCTGATCTTTCCATTTTTCTGAATTTAAGATTTCTCCCGTCTCAAAATCAATGAATTCTCCCTGTAATTTTCGATACGCTTCATAACCTAATTGTGAAAATGCAATCAGCATGGCATCCACTGCGTGATGCGCATAACTTTTTTCCCGATCTTTATCCAGCTTCATATTCACACGCATCTGATGCGTATAGCTTCCCCGGATCACTTTTACCTTTGTACCCATTTCTTTCGCTCGAAAATATCCCTGTACCGTGTTCAGGACAACTCTCGCTGCATAACTTGTATCATTAATATTTCGATTGATAAATCCACGTAATACATCTGCTTTCGTAACATCTTCGCTATACAGCAAATTCTGCACTTTCTTTTTTGAAAGTCCATACTCCTTTTTCTTTGATAAATCCATAACCAGAGCTTTATACTGTTCAAATGACCATTTATTATTGGCATGTGTTAAATAGTAATATGGTGTCTGATTTCCCTTCCCCTGATTTTCTGTCCGATATACAAGGACCTTATTGTTTCTGGAATCGTCAAAAGAAATGGATCTCGGAATAATATGATCAATCTCAAACAGCTCCGAATGTTTAATCAAATCCTCCGGTTCAATTATCTTCCCGGAATATAAACATTTTCCATCCTGCTCATTCCACAATTTTAACTTTAAATTTAATTGCTTTTGCGAAGAGAAATCAGCCGATGAAAGTCTGATATCATATACTGTAGCCAGTTTATTTTCAATATACTCCTGTTCTTTTTCGTTCTTTTTTTGCGTTTCTTTTTCCCACTTCTTTTGTTCGTCAGAATTGCGATCCCGTGGCATTTCAATTACCACTTCATCTAATGTTCCATACTTTTTCATAAGCGCGTTTAATATTTTAAAGGAAATACGAACAGATCTGCGGACTACAGGATTAAAAATATCCTCACTTGCCACATCTACTGGTATATACTTATTTTTTTCAAATTCATCTGTCTGTCCCTTCATAACGCCCATTTCTGTTAAGAGAGTCATTTGTTCTTTGGGCTGTCGGTACATTTCCGGAATCAGTTCATTCATTATTTTTAATGAAAATGAATGCCATTTGCTATATAATGTCCCATTTGTTTTCCTGAGAGAGATCAGACAATTTTTAATTTCTCCCGGCAATTCAAGTCTTGAATTATCAAACGCCTCCATCATAGCTTCTTTATCCGTATTAATTGTCAAAATATATCCGATTTCATCCAAATCATCCCTGGAAAATTCTTCTATATTCACATGAATAGCCGCAAGGGCTTTTCTCATTTTATTATAGACCTCAAATTTATGAAAAATTTCTTTCTCACTCTTATCAATTCTGGCACCATAAAATTCCTCAATTTTCTCTCCCATTGCATCGGCAATAATTTTGCGCATATTTATGGTATTGCTTGTCTTTACCTTATCAACAATTAGGTGCTTCTCATTTTCTTCAAGTTTTCTTCCATTTACCGTCAGATTATTTAAATCATTTAACAAGTTAAATTCCTGTGCAGTATAAGAAGCCGATGCAGCTCGCAATTCATCTTTGTATACACTGCATTTTCCGATTAATTTTTCAAAAATATTTTTTTCGGTAATATACTCCCCATTTTCCTTTAATCTTGTTGTGTATTTTCCATAGTCAGTTCTTGATTTTTCATTTCCCGGTCCTTCATAGTATTTTCTTTTTCTTGTAAAAATTTTTAAATATTTCTCGCAGAATTCATCTTCTATTTCCGCATGATATTTTTTCTGTGTGTCCAAAATCTGTTGAATTTCTTTCGTATAGGCTCCAATTGTAAACACATTACTCAGATCCAGCTTTTCTCCCTGATCATCTTCTATCTGTATCTGACCTCTGTATTTTCCGATATTTTCCAGCCTGTATTTTTGAATTTCACACGGAAAATTCTTTTCTAATTCTTTTGCATTCAATTTTAATCCATTTGCATATGCAGTTGATCCGCTAACAGAAGAATCTTCCACGTCCTCTAAATAAGATATTCCACGATGTTTCAAATAGCTATACAAAATCAAATATACTTCGTCCAAAGAAATACTTTCATAAAGTGCCTTTACTTTAAGTCCGACAATATCGTTTTTCTTCACCTGTGGAATAGCAAGTCCATGATATTCCCATAACTTTGTGAAATCATCTAATCTTGTTCGCTCTCTTCTTTTTAATCTCCTTGCCTGACGCATCCCTCTTCTCTCCTGATTATCGGTTGCAGATGCCTCCGGGAAAATATTTGATCCGGCTTCTATTACAGTTTCGGACGTTTTATCAATCACTGCATATCCAACTGAAGCAACACCTATATCTATGGCTACAATATACTGCATATTTTTTCTCCTTGTAATAAGATCTTCTTCCAAATGTAAAATTTTTTGTATTTATTTTATAATACCCCTTTTCATTTTATTTTTCAATATTTTGCCTTAATCTTCCTAAATAGTTTCAATTATTATTTTACAAAAATCCCACTGCATTCCTGTATTTGTACAGCTTATGCAGAGATATGCTTGTCTATGTCCCATGACGAACTGAATAGAGGACATATGGCAAAAAAATAGCCGTCCATGTCCCATAACGAACTAAATAGAGGACATATGATAAAAAAGTGCTCATTTATGTCCCATTAAACAGGTCCTGCGGGACTTTTTCATGCGCTTTTTATACATATGTCCTTTTGCCAACTTCTCCCGGGACTTTTTCATGCGCTTTTTATACATATGTCCTTTTACCAACTTCTCCCAGGATTTTTCAATGCACTTTTTATACATATGTCCCTCCGGCAACTTTCACCGCGACTTTCAAGCTTACTTATTCTCTATATGTCCCCAAAACACAAGGAAACGCGCACGAAAAAGGGAATGTTCCACACACGGAAACATTCCCTCTTTCATTATGTATTTATTTTTCCAGTTTTGTCAGTTCATTGCTGTCCACATCCGCTGCATGACCGCCCTCACTATGGCTTGCTGATCCGTTCTCGAACCACCATGCCACACCTGCGGCCAACACAACAACTGCTACTACAACTACGATAATGACTTTTTCTAACATGAAATTTTCCTCCTGAACTCTTTGAAAATGGTCGCTTATTTCAAAGAGTCAGAAGCTTTTTCCCCATCCTGCCAGTGTATGTATGCCATGATCCACGCATGGCTGCGCACAAATATGTTTTCGATACGGCAGGATGCCAGATAAATCCGGGTAGCATTCCCGGCAAATCCGCTTGCAAGTCCTGCCCACAAAATGACGTTGCGTTCTGCATTCAGCCGCGTGATCCGTGCACTGACGGTCAGACGCGCCTGTTCGGACTGTGTCAGTTCGGAACGTCCGAGGATATCAAGGAAGGAACCCTGCTGCCGCTCCATCGTATGTACCGCAAGATGATCCGGCTCCGCCTGCGTGATATCGTACATATTTTGCACACTATAGCTCTGCTGCACCGCAAAAAAACATATGACAACCGCCAAAAAGATGCCTACACACCTCATCCGGCTTTTTTGTATCCGCATGATTCCCTCCTTTCCCGGACATGCCCGTGTTATGTAATCATTCCATCACTACTTTGTCAGTCCAGCCTTCTTGCGAAGCAGGTGATACAGCCACCTGCCCTCGTCACTCAGCTCACTTTTCTTGAAACCGCTGACTTTCGGACAGCTGCTTTTAATAATAGAAGAAGATTCCTGTTTGTTTGACAGATTCCATGCAATGTAGCTGACACCGTATTCATCCATCGTCTGTATCCAGCGGTCTGCCTCTCTTTTGTCGATGGCTCCGTTTCCGGAAGCATCACAGATTCCATATTCCGTGACAAATACCGGAAGCCCTTTGTTGATGGCTGCGGTCATTTTATTGCGCAGGTCTGCCTTGTGGGTAGCCGCATAAAAATGCAGTGCATACATAAGATTCTCCCCTTTAATTGGGTCTGCCGCTGCCTGATCCACATCCTGTGACCAGGTTGGCGTTCCCACAACGATCACCGCTTTTTTATCATTTTCACGGATGGTAGAAATCACGCTTTTCGCATAAGACTTGATCTCTTTCCAGCTTGTTCCGTTGTTCGGCTCGTTGCAGATCTCATAAATCACATTGTTGTAACCTTTTAATTCCTTTGACATCTCCTTGAAAAAGGCTTTTGCTTCTTTTTTATGGGAATTTGGATTGCCATCACTTAAGATGTGCCAGTCCACAATCACATACATCTTGTGTTTCTTTGCCAGCTTTACACCTTTTTTTATGAGTTTCTTTAAATCACTGCGGTTCTTTGCATCTCCGCTGCAGTAGCCGTTATATTCTTCGGTATACATCGCCAGTCGCACGACATTTGCCCCCCATTTGTCATGCAGCTGGGCAAAACACTTGTCGTTGACATACTGCGGATACCAGCTCAATCCATGTGTGCTGACCCCGCGAAGCTGTACTTCATGCCCCTTTTTGTCCACAAGTTTTGTTCCTTTGACGTGCAGTCTGCCTGCCGATGCATCATAATACGTTGTTTTTGCTTCTGTCATTTGAAATCCCCCTGTCATACACAATCCAAGTGCAAACGCACACAGCAGTGCGAGTACACGCAGAACTTTTGTTTTTTTATGAAATAAATACATGTTTCATACCACCCTTCTCCAACGGGAACAGGCGGCTCCACTTCCCATTGAGCCGCCGTAACTTTCTTAATCGATTGCCGTAACCTTGTAATCTTTCTCTTCTACTGTTTTCTTTAATACATCATCTGCCACTTCCGAGGACAAGGTCACAACAGCAGTGCCAGCCTCATGGCTGACTTCTGCGGATGTCACCTCCGGAAGTGCCTCAAGTGCTTTCTTTACCGTTGCCTCACAGTGTCCACACATCATTCCTTCAATATGCATTGTCTTTGTCATTACTTTTTCCTCACTTTCGCTTGTTTTTATTTCTACCGGTTCTGCTGCCGGTGCAGCATCTTTATTTGCTTTTCCGTGTACGGAAAACAGGTTCAGCCGTAATGCGTTGGTCACGACACAAAAGCTGGATAAGCTCATAGCTGCCGCGCCAAACATTGGATTTAATTTCCACCCAAATATAGGATACCACACTCCGGCTGCAAGTGGAATCCCTATTACATTATAAAAGAATGCCCAGAACAGATTTTCATGGATGTTCCGCAGCGTTGCCCGGCTTAGGCGGATGGCCGCCGGAACATCCCGCAGACGGCTCTTAACCAGGACAACGGATGCCGCATCGATTGCCACATCGGTTCCGGCACCGATGGCGATTCCGGTATCTGCTCGTGTCAGTGCCGGGGCATCGTTGATTCCGTCTCCGACCATGGCTACTTTGCCCTGTTCCTTCAGCTTACGGATCTCTGCCTCTTTGCCTTCCGGCAGTACACCGGCTATGACTTCGTCCACTCCTGCCTGTGCACCGATGGCTTTTGCTGTGCGCTCGTTATCTCCGGTCAGCATAATGACACGGATTCCCATGTCACGCAATTCGGCCACCGCCTGGGGGCTGTCCTCTTTGAGCGTGTCTGCTACGGCAATCAGACCGGCACAGGTATGATTTTGGGCAAAAAGCAACGGTGTTTTTCCCTCTTCTGCCAGCTTTTGGGCCTGATCGAGCAGGGTGGAATCTACTGTTACGTTCTCTTTCATGTAAGAAACGCTGCCACCGAGCAGCAGATCTTCCCCACGCACCGCGGAAAGACCATTTCCCGGAAGTGCCTGAAAATCATGTACCGCCGTCTGGGAAATCCCCGTCGCTTTGGCATGCTCCATAACTGCTTTGGCCAGCGGATGTTCACTCGAACTCTCCAGATCTGCAGCAAGCTGCATGAGATCACGCTTCGTGTAGCCTTCTGCCGGTAAAATATCGGTCACGCGTGGCTCTCCGGTTGTGATCGTTCCCGTCTTATCCAGTGCTACAATCTGTGTTTTTCCAGCATTTTCGAGTGCCACCGCATTTTTGAACAGGATTCCGTTTTTAGCTCCCATCCCATTTCCGACCATAATCGCTACCGGGGTTGCAAGTCCAAGCGCACACGGACAACTGATGACGAGCACGGAAATACCGCGCGCTAATGCAAATCCGATATCTTTTCCGGCAAGCAGCCATACCATAATGGTGATTACTGCAATGGTGATAACGGCCGGTACAAAAATACCGGATACTTTATCCGCAATTTTTGCGATTGGGGCTTTGGTCGCCGCTGCATCCGATACCATTTTGATGATCTGGGAAAGCGTGGTGTCTTCTCCCACACGGGTTGCCTCACAGCGCAGGAACCCGGACTGGTTCGTCGTTGCCGCGCTGACGGAGGAGCCTTTCTGTTTGTCGACCGGAATACTTTCTCCGGTGAGTGCTGCCTCGTTGACCGCACTGCTGCCTTCTATGACAATTCCATCGACCGGAATATTTTCCCCCGGACGCACGACAAAGATATCCCCCTGCCGCACTTCTGCAATTGACACGGTAACTTCCTGTCCGTCCCGCACCACCGTTGCGGTCTTCGGTGCCAGCCGCATAAGGCTTTTTAAGGCATCGGTTGTCCTGCCTTTTGCGTGGGATTCGAGCATTTTTCCGACGGTGATGAGTGTCAGAATCATGGCCGCGGACTCGAAATAAAATTCATGCATATATCCCATGACTGCATCCATATCGCCGCGCACCTGCGCTCCGGTCATGGCAAACAGGGCATACGTACTGTATCCAAACGATGCTCCGGCGCCGAGTGCCACCAGTGTATCCATATTTGGTGCGCCGTGGAGCAGGCTGGTAAAACCGCTCACAAAGAACTTCTGGTTGATCACCATGATGATGATGGTTAAAAGCATCTGCAACATTCCCATTGCCACATGATTGTCTTTCATGGCAGCCGGTACCGGCCAGCCCCACATCATATGTCCCATGGAAAAATACATCAGCACGACAAGAAAGATGACCGATGCGATCAGACGCTTGCGCAGTTTCGGTGTCTCGTGGTCTTTTAATGCTTCTTCCTCTTCTGCTGCGGTCTGTTCTTTTTTTGCGCCTTTGGGTGCTGCGCCGTATCCGGCTGCGACAACTGCATTTACGATTTCCTGATCGGTTGCCGTGCCCTCCACTCCCATGGAGTTGGTCAGCAGGCTGACAGAGCAGGAAGTCACACCCGGCACTTTGGAGACGGCTTTTTCCACGCGGGCGGAGCATGCCGCACAGCTCATGCCGGTCACTTCATATTGCTTCATAGTTGCCTCCTACATTTCTTACTTCATTAATTTTTGTAACATCGTTACTAATTCGTCTACTTTATCGTCCTCGCCGTTTCGGATGCCATCTGCGACGCAGGTACGGATGTGTTGTGCCAGCAGGACTTTATTAAAACTGTTGAGTGCCGCATTGGCAGCCGCTACCTGTGTGATGATATCCGGGCAGTAACAGTCTTTTTCTACCATGCCTTTGATGCCGCGGATCTGTCCTTCAATGCGGCTCAGGCGATTGATCATATCTTTCCGTTCCTTCTCGGAACGCTCTTTTTTCTTACAGCATTCACAAGTATGTTCTTTTTCCATTCGGATTATGTCTCCTCTCTGTCCGATACCCTGTATGGGTATCCTTCTGCATCGCATTATATACCCCCTGTGGGTATTATGCAAGAATTATTTTTCTCAATAAAAATGAGTGTCTTCCAGTTTTTGGAAAACACTCATGTATTATTTATTATTCCTCTATGGATACAAAAGGAAATTCTTTTGTGAGATTTCGATCCATCTCCATCATATGCAGAAGACGGCTTGCTGCACCTGACGGATGATTGATTCCAGATTCCCATGCCTCCACAGTCTTACAGGAAACACCAAGATAACTTGCAAATGTCTTTTGCGACATTCCGGTTTCGTTACGAATCTTCTTTACTTCGCTGGCATTGTATTCCTTAACAGGAACAACTGTCACGACACGGCGCGGAAGTTTTTTTTCTTTACTTTTTGCATCCTCAATGGCTTCCTGTAATCCAGCCACAATACTTTCATATACATCGCTCATATTATTTCTTCTCCTATAACTTCAATTTCAATTGTTCAATTAAACTTTTGATACCATTACGTTCAGCTTGCGACAGATTTTCTTTTTCATTTTTAGAATACACGGTAATCAAATAAATAACCTCTTGAACCACAAAATCCACATAGCAAACACGGGCACTGCCACTTTTCCCTTCATTTGCAAAAGGAATTCTGATCTTTCGAAGTCCTCCTGTTCCCTTTATTACCGGATGTAAATCAGAATTTTCCAGCAATTCTAATTCCAGCTTTCTTAAATCTTCATCCTTAAACCCAAGTTTATCCCAATTCCTGGAAAATTCGCGTGTCTGTATAAATGTTCTGACCATCTTTTCTCCTTTACATTACCCTATTCAATAGTAGTATGTCAAGTTATCATGTAACCCTTCATTCTGTTTTTAAATTTCATGGAGTCGTGGGAGAATCCCCCGTGATTTGTTCCTATTGACATTTACTAATATAATATTCAGAAACAATATGACTTTATGAAATAACATTATCAAACACGTTTTTACCTGTCAAGAACAATTTCTATTATTTTCTCCAAAAGTGTGGTATGCTCTGTCATAGATTATATTTAAATGAGGAAGAAAACATTGAAAAAATTAGTACAAAGATTATTATTCGGAATCGGCATCCTATCCCTTGGCATCACGTTCACCGGTTGTCATGCCAGCCATTCACAGACGGATTCACAAAAAACTATTTCCAGACAGACAGAACCGCAGGCCGGACCAACAGAAACGGAAACTTCTTCCACGCTTTCTCTGATTGACGCTTCCGGCATGACATTAGAAAGCCGCATCCACACATCGGACGGTTACACAAGAACCAAAGAAGCCGACGGAAGTCTTGCAGAGTTTTTGCGAAACTATGCCATGGAGCCTGATCAAAGTCCCGTTCTATTATATGACGGCAGTAAAAAACGCAATCAAAAGGCTCATGTTGCCGTATTTGATCTCCCACTTGAACATGAGGATCTCCAGCAATGCGCGGATTCCGCCATCCGGGTATATGCAGAATATTTTTGGAGTACAAAGCAATACGATCGCATTGCTTTTCATTTTACGAATGGATTTGACGCCCAGTATACGAAGTGGGCAGACGGTTACCGTATCCGTGTAAACGGAAATAATGTAAGCTGGATCAAAAGTGCACAGCCGGACACTTCCTACGACAGTTTGAAAGACTATCTGCGTATCGTTTTTTCTTATGCCGGTACCGCCTCCATGGATACCGAAGCACAGCCGATCCCGCTATCTGATCTGCAGGTGGGAGATGTGTTTTTAAAAGGCGGAAATCCGGGGCATGTTGTGATGGTCGTTGATCTGTGCGAAAATGCAGACGGCAAAAAAGCCTTCCTGCTTGCACAGGGATATATGCCGGCACAACAATTTCATGTATTAAAAAATCCGGCGCACGAAGATGACCCATGGTATTATGAAGATGAAGTCACCTATCCGTTTCACACGCCGGAATATACCTTCCAGAAGGGAAGCTTAAAACGATTAAATTATGGGATTACCCACACTGCTCCTGAATAAGCCTGTGGATTTCCTCTGTGTCTTTATCCAGTGCCACTTCCAGTTCCCCATACAGCAGATTCTCTGCCAGTTTAAAATAACGCCCATCCACCGCCGTAACTTTTCTGCCCTGCCGGACACGCTCTTCTTTCCGGTCGCAGATCAGTTTGATGATCCCCACCAGACGCTCCGGATCATTGCTGGTGATAGTACAGTTTTTTAGAATCTGTATCTGAAAAATCCAGATGCACCAGATCCTTTACCTCACATACTCCGTTTGCAGCTTTGACAATAAATTCTCCTATCTGATACAAGATAATTCCCCCTTTTCCCTGTATTTCTATTGTACCACAAGGAAAAGAGGGCATTCAAAGGTCGAATTCAACGAAAATTTCTCATTATGAGGTTGGGGACGTTGCACAATTTTTCAAAATCTGTCTCACTTTTGAAGCTGCTGCAACACGGGCTTTCTTTCCCTTATCGATCTGCGTAAGTACCTCTGACCACGCATCATACAACCGATCTAAGTCACCATTCTTTGCATTTTTCCACTGTGTTTCATCGGACTGTAAATTTTCCAGATACCCTTCAAACTCAGACACCATCTGTTGAAGATCATGTTCCTTCCATGATGCCCCATAACTTGTTGTTATATACGCGTTTACAGCCTCACGGCAATACCCAAACGCCACCCCGATCCTAAAATCTTTTTCGTCCGGCTCACATGTTTGTAAATATAAAATCTCCTCCTGTATGTGTCCCAGAATACCCTGAAACATCTGATCCTCTGTCGTTTGGTTCCATACAATCTGGGCGTCTTTGTTCCGTATCACCCTGTACTGATAAACATTTGCTGATACGGATACTATGCATACCGCAATTGTGATTATCAACGCAATTTTTTTCTTCATCTTATCCCTCCCACCAAATGAAAATCTTCCATTTTGATATGCCCTTGCTATCACATAGGATGATTCATAAAATGCACTACAATTATAATTATCATATTTCCTCTTCCAGTGCATAGTCTTTTATCCAGTCATCTTCTACTTTTAGCGGATTTTCACAGTGCAATACACCCGCACAACTGAGAAGATGGTAAATCTTTACAGCCCCAATATCAACAAAATTTAAAAGCCGGTGGATTTTACTCTTGCACTGTCAAGTCAGCACTGGTACCAGTTTTCTGCATTATCATATCTTCCCGATGTATCGACCGCTGCACATTCTTCCAATATCTGTCTCACTTTTGAAGCTGCTGCAACACGGGCTTTCTTTCCCTTATCAATCTGCGTAAGTACCTCTGACCACGCATCATGCAACCGATCTAAGTCACCACTCTTTGCATTTTTCCACAGTGTTTCATCGGACTGTAAATTTTCCAGATAATCTCTAAACTCAGCCACCATATGATGAACATCATGTTCCTTTCCAGATACTCCATAACTTGTGCTTGGATACATATTGAATGCATCCAGGCAATACCCCAACGTTCTCCCGATCTCTGTGTCTTTTTCTCCGGATTCACACTTGCTTAATCGAATCATCTGATCCCCTATGTATGCCAGTTCCCCCTGAAACATCTGATCCACAACCTTTTGGTTCCATGTTATAGACGCGTTTTTATTCTGTATCACCCTGTACTGATAAACATTTGCTGATACGGATACTATACATACCGCAATTGTGATTACCAACGCAATTTTTTTCTTCATCTTATCCCTCCCACCAAATGAAAATCTTCCATTTTGATATGCCCTTGCTATCACATAGGATGATTCATAAAATGCACTACAATTATAATTATCATATTTCCTCTTCCAGTGCATAGTCTTTTATCCAGTCATCTTCTACTTTTAGCGGATTTTCACAAAATCTGGTAATACTGTAGCATTTTTCAAACAGAAAATCAATCGTTTTCCTCACCTTCACCGCAACCAAAAATTTCTCATTATGAGGTTGGGGACGTTGCACAATTTTTATAATCTCAAATCCTCCATGGTACTTTCATCCTTTAAGATAATTTTTACTATTCTTTTTGAACTACAGAATACATCCATCCGTAATTCGAATAATGCGATCACATCGATGTGCCACCTCGTCATCATGCGTTACTATAATAATTGTTTTACCAGTTCTGTGAATTTTTGCAATCTCATCCATAATCTTAATGCTGTTTTCACTGTCAAGAGCCCCTGTAGGTTCATCACACAACAGTAGTTCCGTATCTGCAATAAGAGCCCTTGCAATCGCACAACGCTGTTGTTGACCTCCCGAGAGTTCTGATGGATATTTTCGAAGAAGATCAGATATTCCCACACGCTCTGCGGCATCTTCAATAATATGTTTCCTTTTCTTTACCGACCTTGCCAAAAGTGGTACTTCTAAGTTTTCGTAAACTGAATATCTTTCAATTAATGCAAAATCCTGAAACACGAAACTTACATATTTTTTTCTAAATCCATGTAAATCTTTTTTACTCAATTTAGATACAGGTATATCGTTATACAAATAGGAACCACCTGTCACATCATCCATGGCTCCTATTATATGTAATAATGTACTTTTCCCAGAACCGCTTGCCCCCATAATTGCACACAATTCATTATCTTGTATTTTCAAATTTACATTTTTTAATGCATGTGTTTCATTTCCCTTTCCAAAATACGTTTTCTCAATATGCGATAAGCGGATCATTACAAGCCCCCCTCTTTTACAATCATCTGTGGTGAATATTTCTTTATAAGGATAACTGGCAAAATGGATAGAATAAGTACAAGTATAAGCATTTCTTCAACTAAAATTTTTATAATATGAGCAAAGAAAATATTCTGTATCATCTGATATGTTTCATAATTATTCACAAATAATCTTGTAAACATGACATAAATTCCTGCTCCCGCAATTATCAACGCTATAAAGCTTTTCAATAAATTTTCCATTATATATATAATGACTAAATCCTTTTCTGAAAATCCACATATATATAAGACACCATACTGTTTTTTATTTACTATAAAAGAAAGCGCACACATGCTCAAATTTATAATGATTGTTCCAATCAAAATGACGCCAAACATTCTGGAAAATATCATTCTGATCTTTTCGTTTTCTATTTGGGCATTTTTTAAATAACTATTTAAAGATGAGAGCTGTATCTGTATTCCATTTTTATCAGCCAGTTTTTTTAACTCAGATTTCATGTTATCTGGCTTTTTATACGATTCATATATCCAAAATCCGGAAGATGGATATACATCCCCGAAAACTAACACGCGGTTATCCATATTATAAACTGCCACGGTAGTTCCTGCTGCTGCTCCAGATGCTATTTCCCCGGAAATAAAATTCTGGTGTTTTTTTAAAATTCCATCCACTACATATACATCATCCTTCCCATCCTCCTGTTTTACCACATATTGTGTTCCAACCTTAACTTTTTTAAAATTATATCCCAAATACAAGTGATATATATTTTTATTTATGTCTGTCATTTCTGCTTTTTTATAAAATTCTAAATTGCATAACCCAAGGACCGTCTGATCTGCCCATATCCATGTTAAATTTCCCTGTTCATTTCCCTGTAATCTGGCTAATTCCGGAAGTCTGTCTGTTTCTAATGAAGAAATTGATCCGATAAACTTTACCACTTTTTTATCCATCGCTTCATTTATAAAATCCTGTGCTTTCTGTGAATAAAAATCTCCATTTTCAACATATAACAATCCAATATTATCAATAGTTCCCGTCAAAACCTGCTCACACTGCTTTTGAGAATAACTAAAAATATTATTATAAAAGCTTATTACCCCTATAAGAAAAATACTCATGGTAATAAAAACAACTAATATAATAGAAATTTTCTTATTCAGGCGAATTTGATCCCATGCAATAATTATCCATTTCATAACACACCATTCCAATCCTTTTCGTCTTATCCGTCTACAAGCTTTTTTGCTCTATGTGTCACATAAAACAAGAATAATATATATACACATCCGATTTCCACTACGATTATCTCAATCCATTTTTCTGTTACCATATACGTGTAACGATAAAAGAAATGATAAATTACAGCTATTATTATTCCACCAATAACAGCTCCCATATATACAAATGACAATTCTCTAAAAATATTTTTTAAAATTTTAAAATGATCATATCCAAATATTCTACAAATTTTCCATTCCTTTTTTCTGGTATATATCCATAATTCAGAAAGTGCATACACACAAAGGCTACCAAATATTACAATTGCAAGAGAAGAATAAAGCATCATTTTATTTTGAAATAACTGTAAATAGTTTTCCCTTGTCTCCATTTGATCCTGATTTTTATTTACTTCCATACAATGAGAAATTTTTTGAATACATTCATTGCTATATTTGTGTGAAAATACTAAATATATGTTTTCAAATTTTGTTTCTCTTTGATTTATTGCGTGTATGATCGTTTTTTTCAAATGTTCTGAGATTGTTCTCCAATCAATTTTTATTGTGTTTTCTTCAAACATAAAATTCGATTTTAAATCATAATTTTTCTCATGATTTAACCACAATTTCACTTCTTTCCGTTCAAAAAGATCTCCATCCTTCATATATATTCCCGTCATATACGCATTTGCATCGCATTCTTTTAAAATATGACTCAGTTGGTTTAATTGATGCTCTGTGATTTGCTTTTCATTTACAACATAAATCTCTTCGGGTGTCCTATTTTCTATATATCCACTTACCAGTAATTGTGTACAAATAAACATCATAAACAAAAACAAACTCATGCATAGCATTAAAAGGCCATTGTCTATGGATAAATATTTTTTCATTTTATTCCCCTGTTAAAAAGATTCCTACAGGGAAAGTCTTCCCTGCAGGAATCCATATTAATCTGTAGCATGAATTTCATAGGTAGATCCTTCAAAATCCATTGCTGCATATCCATATGTGTTTCCACTCCCCGCACTTACATTAGTCCCAGAAACAGATGTACCATATGTCGCATTTAAAACGCCTTCCGCAACACGCTTATTAGGTGTTCCTGCTCTATATGTCATTGATAATTTATTATTTTGCTTTCCAGATAACGTGAAAGTATAACTCACTTTATCTGATATTGTTAATGGGTCTTCCACAAATCCAACATATTCTGTTGCATATGCATTATACTTTGCACTTTTAACAGACTTATTATTGCTACCAGCAAACACTGGAACGGTCATAGCACATAAAGCAATTGCCATCATACATGCGGATCCCTTTCTACCAAGTTTTTTCATTATTATCGCCTTTCCTTTACTATTAAATCCTATATAATTTTTCTTTAAATTACAATTATACATGTATTATTGCATTGGTAGCGTATCATAGGCATTTTATTTTGTCAACCAATATTTTGTACTAAATAATATTTACTTTTCGTATATAATATGCTATAATTTCATATATCTTGGAGGTGACAAACTATAAATAGTCAAGAGTTTTTGAAAAATTTTGTGCAATAAAAAAGGGTAACTTTAATAGACCATCTGAAAATAACGTATTTCAGATGGAGCAGATAAATATATAGGGAAGAGATTAACGTATTTTCTGAGCGTTAAAGTCTACATCCTGCCTCTCCAATGCATAGATGACTCTAATCAGTTTTTTTGCAACGTGAGTAATAGCTACCCGGTGTTTTTTGCCTTCTGCCCGTTTCTTTGCGTAATAGGTTGCAAAGGTTAAGTCAAAACGGATTAAAGGAAGGCAAGCATTAAGAAGAACGTAACGCAGTTGAGAAGAACCATGTTTTACCATTCGGCCACCATGAGACTCAGTGCCGGAGTCATTTATTCCTGGTTCAATTCCAGCAAACGCAAGCATCTGACTTGGGTTTGAAAAGTTTGATATGTCGCCATATTCTGCATAAATAACAGCTGCTGAAATAGGACCGATACCAGGGATGGACATATAGTGAGGATGTACTTCTTCAATAAGTCTAGTAATCTCGGCTTCAAGATTTTTTATTTCCTTGCAGAGAGAGTTGTATAGGGTCAGTAAACTGTTTAATTCAATGTCAAAGATAGAATTATTGACACCAACTGTGTTAGCAGCTAATTCTTTCAAATGAAGGAACTGTTGTATAGAAAATTTACCTCTTGAAATACAACGTAGTTTGTCATAAGATGCAGAATTCATATGAGCCATTTTTTCAGCAGAACCATAGTTCTCAAGGAGATAGATAGCAGTTTTGGAAAGCCGTTCATTGAAAAAAGGTTTAAATTCCGGAAAGGTATGATCTAAAACATTTGTTATCTTCACAAGATAAAAAGAACGTTGACGAATTAATCTATCTCGCAAACGTGTTAGTGACTTCAAGGAATAAGCGTGGTAAAATCCTTTTGAATGGGGTTTGTACTCAACAGTCATTAACCACCGAGCTATTGATTCACAGTCAACAGAATCGGTTTTGGTTCGCCTTAAAGTAGTTGATTTTTTGTATTCCTTGATGAGAACTGGATTAACTTCCATAAAGCTGTGGTTGGCATTTTCAAGGAAAAGTTCAAGATTGAGGGCATAATGGGCAGTTGATTCAAACCCTATTTTTATATCCTCTGGATTGGAGAGAGAATTAAGTGAAATAAGTAGTTGTTCAAAACCATCCTTATCATTAGTGATGGTAAATTTAGAAACAATCTGCTGGTCGACTGCAGAAATGATGCAGCAATCATGTTTGTACTTGGAAATATCAATTCCAACAAAGTACATGGACATAGAGATTTACCTCCTGAAATAATATTTAGCACTGCTGTCTTCCACAGAGAGTTCGGCTGTGTAATCACGTAAATAGAAACGTCAAGCGTTAACAAACTAATTACCAGTAATAGACGAAAAGCTGTGGTCTGAGTCACCTCCGAACAGTCAAAGCTGTAGTGATATAGGTACAGATCCACAGTGCTTTAAGTATTATAATGGAGTATTCAATAAAACCCAAGATATTGGGAGAAAGGAGAATAATCCATTACCCTCAAAAGAGGATAATTGGATTATACGTGTCATATGGCATACAAAAATACTCTCCTTACGGGTATCACAGACTTTCTAGTACTATCAATTTTAAAAATAAAGGGGGATTGTTATGCATATGAAATAAGCAAATATATTACAAGTGAATCAAATAAGCTACTCTCTATTTCCCCTAATACCATATATACCGTCATGTATAAACTGGAAAATGAACACATGATCAGCGAATATTCGGTTCTTGTAGGGAAAAAGCGTACACGTGTTTATTATCATATTGAAGCTGATGGAGAAACCTATCTGGAAGAATTGCATGGCGACTATAAGAACATGATATCTGCTGTATCTTCAATTTTTGATTCGCTGGAGAAAGAAGGCAAACAACATGACTAAATTATGCAGGCAATACATATATCAGGTAAAACTATTACTTCCAACAGTCGGAAAAGCAGAAAAAAAATATTTGGCTACGCTGGCAAATAATCTGGAAGATTTTTGTAAAGATACTTCTCCTGAAACAATCCATGACTTGTACAAAGACTTCGGCACACCTGTAGATACCGTAAATTCTTATATTTCAACACTCACTGCTGAGAATTTAATAAAACGAATTCAAATAGGTAAGTATATACGAGGAGGTATCATAACCCTAATTATAATACTAGCTGTCATAGCTTCTATTTTTGGAATTACTTCCTATCGAAGTTTTCAAGTATTTAAACAAAAAGCCATTTATTTTACTAACACGAATATTAAATAAGGAGAAAATTTATATGAAACGAAAAATTATATTATGCTTAACTTCTGCTCTGTTTTTATTATGTTCAACCCCGATTTCGGCTAAAGCTAATATTATTACAGACACTTATCCTAATACACCATACACCATACAAACCGTCATAACTGATGCTGTTCCTTCACCTAATATAATAACAAACTTCGATCGAGCATCCCATAATATTACAAAGACTAAAACGACTTATATGCGCAACTCTTCCGGAACAGTATTATGGAGTGTTTCTATTACCGCAACATTTACCTATGATGGCACAACCTCTCGCTGCATTAGTTGTTCACCAAGCGCAACTGCGCCTGCTACAACTTGGTCAATTAAATCCATATCCTCTTCCAAAAACGGGAACTCTGCCACTGCATATGCAACAGCAACACATTCGTCACCTAGTTCTTCAAAAGACTTCACACAAAGTGTTACTATTTCATGTAGTAAAAATGGCACTATTTCCTAAGTTTTAAAGCCCCTGCACACAACAGGGGCTTCTTTTTTCACATCCGTAAATAGTCCACTTACAAATTTTCCTCTCCTTTCCTCCGCCCGGTGGCGGAACAAGGTCATACACATTCTCTCTTACGCCTCTTTGTTATTCTTTAAGATAAGTCTCTTATGCTTGCTGGAATAGGTCCAGTACTTTGATGACAATTTCGGACAGTTTGCTGACGTAATGGAAGAAACTTTCTTCGCCTTTGACTGATATGGTACCCAGCTTGTATACTCGCGTCCGCTCTTCTTTCCGGAACCGGTATAGTAATTATCCGATACGGTATTTTCCCCTGATACATAACCGGCGATCTCACCAGCCATGGCATATTTTCCTTTTGCCGTAACTTTTCCTACGTTGTAATTGCAGCTTCCATCACGGAATTCTCCGACAACACCACCTGCATAACCTTTTCCGGTAAGGCTGACCGTTCCTGTATTATAACAGTTTTTAATCTTCGTTCCACAGTAACTTACACCGCCAACATTGGTAAATCCGTTTTTCGTATTGACGGTAATCTTTCCGGTATTGTAACATTCGCTCATTGACGCTGCAAATCCTACACCCGCAACTTCATTATCTCCTTCATAGTCTCTTCCAGAGCAGACACCGGTAAAGGAAACCGCCCCCTTGTTATAGCACTGTTTAATTTTTACAGCGGCCGCTTCGATACCACACACTTTGACTACTGCGCGCGAGGTCTTTCCTCCCTGATTTGTCACAGAAATTTTACCGGTATTGCCACATCCCTTAGCCTGCCCATAACACGATCCGGCAACACCGCAAGCCTCAAATTCAAGCCCGAGTCCTGCATCTCCCTTTGCTGTATTCTTAATTGTAAGATTTCCGGTATTGACACACTTTTCTATTTTCTTCGTGATCATGGCAATACCATATACCGAAAACGAAGTATCCTCATTCCGTGCTCCTGTCAATGTGATATTGCCCTGATTCCGGCAATTCCTGAAATTGGAATTTTCATCTCCCCAGGAGATTCCGGCAAAACAGCCTGGCAACGCATCCGTTACTTTAATATCTGCATTGACTTTACTGGTACAATCGGTAAAATCACAGGATTGTGCGCTATCGACAATTCCGGCACCACCGATTGTCGTTTTTCCGGATACTGTGATATTGGAAAACCTGCACTTTTCCGCCTGATATACCAGGGCTGCTCCCATTTCTTTTCCCTGAATCGTCACATTTGTCATAACAATGTTTTTAAACGTTGCATTTTTTGCATTGTTGAACAGTCCCATTCCCGTATAGTTCTTAATCGTATGTCCTTTGCCATCCAGGGAACCCGTGAAGCACTCCTCGTGCTGCACCTTCATATCATAATCATAATAATTCGGAAACAGATTCAGATTCCCCTTAATTGTGATATCTTTCGCCAGATAATAATTTCCATCCGGATTCTCCTGCATTGCAACCAGATCTTCCTCGGAACTGATTGCGACTGCCTGCGCTGCATAAACGGTTTCGGTTGCTGCGCCCATATGCAGATCCGCCGGGCTACTGGTACATGCCAAAGTAAACGCCATCAGAAAAGCTGCCATTTTTTTCATAAAGATTACCTCCGTTTTTCACACGGTTTTACACATCTGGCCGGACAGTGTGAAAAAACAGGGAACACCTCTGCTTTGTGCAAGGTGTTCCCCGTTTTTCTCTATAACAGCCACTTCATCTCTGCAAAAAATTCCCGCAGCATATTGTTCGGCAGATATTTTGGTGTGGAATCCGCCGCAATTCCACAGACATCGGAAAGTCCGTACTTTTTTGCAATCTGTAAGGCGCGGAATACATGAAAATTGTTGGTCACAATGCCAACGGATGCGCCTTCTTTCATCAGCTTTTTACTGTTCGTGATATTCTGCCCGGTTGTCTGCGATTGATCCTCTGTCAAAATCCGCGCAGTATCAATGCCTTTTTCCTGCAGATACCGTGCCATTCCCTCTGCTTCAGACCACGGCTCATTGCTTCCCTGTCCTCCGGAAACAATGCAGACCGTGTCCGGGTTTTCATTCAGATATTCCACAGCCTTATCCAGACGATATTTAAGAACCGGACTCGGACCATCCTTTCTCACCTGTGCGCCAAGTACGATTATATAGTCAAGCCCCCCGCGTCCATCCGCGTGCATCTGGCTGATCACACAGCCCTCTACGATACAAAACACAAGCAGTCCGATACAGACAATCATTCCTGCAAAGATTTTTATCGGATGCGGCACCTTTTTCCACACTTCCATGTACACGGAAATTCCAAACAGAAACACCACGATCCCGATACCAATCCATATAAGGAAAAAAGCGGTGCCGGAACCGGTCGCATGAACCATTACCGCATAAATCATGCTCAGGATTGCAAGCAGTAAACATATCCAAAATACCATCATATTCTTTTTCATTTCTCCATCCCTTTTCACTCCGCTAATACCGGATATGAAAGCCATTTTCCTGTTCATCCGGCGGTATGTTTTGCCGATCCATCCCGGTAATATCAATATATCTGTCCTGTTTCAACTGCTGGATAATCTGATCAATCTCTCCGACAAGCCCCTGTAGTTCGGCACTGACCGATCCATCATATTCATTTCTTACCCATCCGGTCACACCATAGTACTGGGCCAGATGCGACAGACGGTAGCGAAACCCTACCCCCTGCACATATCCGGTGAAACAGATGTGTTCTCTTCGTTTACTGTCTGACATAATTTCCCCTAACGATAACTCTGATACAATTTTTCAAATGCCAAAAAGGAGCGTTTAATCATATCGTAATCGACACAGTAGGACACACGCGCATACCCCGGACAGCCGAATCCGGTCGCGGATACAATCAGAAGATCCTGCTCCCTGGCACGCTCGCAGAATGCATCTGCATCCGGCTCCAATGCTTTCACAAACATGTAAAAAGCGCCCTGTGGCTTAAAACATTCATAGCCGATCCTTGTCAGGCCATCGTAGAGCAGATCGCGGTTTTTCTTATATAATTCAATATCCCCAGTGTTGCCGACACAGGATGCAATCACTTTCTGGAACATGCTCGGTGCACAGACATAACCCAGCGCACGCCCGGCTCCTGCAATTGCCGCATAGACCGTCTTACTCTCGGTCACTTCATCCGGAACAATCACATAGCCGATGCGTTCACCCGGCAGTGACAGAGATTTGCTGTAGGAATAGCATACCAGAGTGTTTGCATAATATTTTGTCACATACGGTACTTCCACGCCATCATATGCGATCTCACGGTACGGTTCATCCGCAAGAATAAAGATCGGTGTGCCGTTTTCTTCGGATTTCTTTGTCAGAAGTGCGGCAAGTTTCCGGATTGTCTCTTTCGAATAGACAGCTCCGGACGGGTTGTTCGGGGAGTTGATGATCACGCCTTTAGTGTGTGCGCTGATCGCTTTTTCCAGGGCTTCAAAATCGATCTGGAAATCGCTGGTGTGAGGCGGTACCACAACAAGCTTTGCACCATTGGCTTCCACAAACACACGGTACTCCGGGAAAAACGGTGCGATCGTGATAAACTCATCTTCCGGTGAAGTGGTAAGTGCACGGAAACATACCGACAAGGATGCGGCAGCTCCCATAGTCAGGTAAAAATTGTCTGCCGAAAACGCAGTCTCATATGTCTTGTTCAGGTAATCTGCAATTGCCTGTCTCGTCTCGATATCTCCCTGTGCAGAAGTATATCCGTGCAAAGAAATGGAATCCAGTTTCTGTGTCAGGTCACGGATGGTCTCATTGACGCAGTCCGGCGCCGGTACGGTCGGATTTCCGAGGGAAAAATCATAGACATTTTCCGCTCCCACAACTGCTGCGCGCTGCTTGCCATACTCAAATAATTCACGGATTGCCGAACGCTGGCTTCCTAATTGATACATATCTTCTGCTACGAACATTTTATTTTCCTCCTCATATAATCAGGTGTCTTTATTAAAATTCAAGGCTTTTCAACCTTTTATATCTCCTGTTTTTCAAGTTATCGCTTCTGACTTGCCAGATAATTTTCATACTCCAGCCGGCTCAGCCGCTCGATCTCCTCCCGGAGATTGTCCGCCGACATGCGCAGCGCGCCCTGACTCATGACCGTAAGCTGCTCCAGCCCGTCATTTGTCGCAACCGTGACACGGTACTTGTGCCCGATCTCATGCACGGTGCGCTCGATAAATGCATCCGCGGTCTCATCGGTTTTCGTGTAGACCACATCCAGATTGTGATATTTGCTTTTGGCACCCGGGTGTTCCTTGCGCTTGTAGGCATCAAACACCACCAGCACCGGACAGCTCTTGTATCCCTGATAATTGCTTAAAATATCCAAAAGCTTGTCCCTTGCGGAATCAATATTGACACGGGAAAGTTCGTTTAAGTCTTTCCATGCAAAAATAATATTGTAACCGTCCACAATCAGATATTCTTCCTGCGGTCCCTTCGCCGGATAGATCGGATTGCCTTTTTTATCGTATTTTACCACATTCGGCTTCGGCGCGTCGGATTTCTTTTTCAGCCACTTGCGCCGTTCCTGATCTTCCATATCCTCGCGGCTCATGCCAAACTCACGGGCATAAATCTGCTGCAGCTCCTGATCCAGTTCCCAGCCGGTCTTGCCGGAAGACTGCTGCCGGTGCACCGGGCCAAAACTCTGCCCGTCGGTCTCATAACTGCGCCCGTCCGCAGGTGTCTGGGTTTCCTCCTCCGGCACAAACTGCAGCGGCAGATGCATATAATCATCCACCTGATCCCACGGCACGATAAATCCGGCACCGTGCGCACAGAATACCGATCCGGTCGGATTTGCCGTATCCGCTTCACTGTCATACCCAATTCCCGCGATCACTTCCTCACTGTTGTGACAGACATCATAGCCGGAAAGTTCCAGTGTAAGATGCCCGAGTCCGCGGGTATACGCATGCACCTCACTGCTGTAGTCCTGCATTGTTGCGACCGGAACCGTGCCCTGCAGCACGGCGTAGTCCATGCCGTTTCCGGTGCCGAATTCCGGCGAATCAAACTTGCCTGCACGCTGCTTTAAATCGGTCATGGCACGACCGACCATCTCCTGCGGCACTTCAAGCGTAAATGCGTATACCGGTTCCAGCAGTACGCTTTCCGTGCTCTTTAACCCCTGCCGGATCGCGCGATAAGTTGCCTGCCGGAAATCACCGCCCTCGGTGTGTTTGATATGGGCACGTCCGCTTAAAATCGTGATTTTCACATCGGTGAGTGCCGATCCGGTCAGTACGCCCGGATGCTCCCGCTCCATAATATGTGTTGCGATCAGCCGCTGCCAGTTGAGGTCGAGCACATCCTCACTGCACGCGCTCGCCACCTCGATTCCGCTGCCCGGTTCGCCCGGCTCCAGCAGCAGATGCACTTCCGCATAGTGGCGCAGCGGCTCAAAATGTCCCACACCCTCCACCGGCTTTGCGATCGTCTCCTTATATACAATGTTGCCCTGTCCAAAGACAACCACAACACCAAAGCGCTCTTTGATCAACTGCGTCAGGACTTCGATCTGCACCTGTCCCATCATCTGGGCATGGATTTCCTGCAGCTGCTCATTCCAGAGGATATGAAGCTGTGGATCTTCCTCCTCAAGCTGCTTTAATTTTTCCATCATCTCCACGGCATTCACTTCATCCGGCAGATAAATCCGGTAGTTAAGCACCGGCTCGAGTACCGGCACACTGCTCTCCTGCTGCGCGCCGAGTCCCTGTCCCGGTACGGTTGTGGTAAGTCCGGTCACGGCGCAGACTTCCCCCGCCTCCACCGCCTCCGCGGTCTCAAATTTTTCTCCGGAATACAGACGGATCTGGTCGACTTTTTCCTCCAGACCATCATAGGAAATCCGGTCTTTGACATGCAGCGTGCCTCCGGTCACTTTCAGATAGGTCAACCGCGCTCCTTTTGCATCTCTGCCGATCTTGTATACACGGGCAGAAAATTCGTCTTCATACTCCGGTGCCCTGTGGTATTTTGCAAAGCCTGCAAGCAGTTCTTTCACACCCTCCACTTTGAGTGCCGAGCCATAGTAACACGGAAACAGTTCGCGGTTTGCCACCGCATGCGCCAGATGCTCCTCTGCAATGCTACCCTGATCCATATACTCATCCAGAAGTGCTTCGCTTCCCATCGCAGCTTCCTCGAAAAATGCTTCTCCGCTGTCCTGTGTAAAATCCACACATCCATCGGACAGTTCGGTTTTTAACTGCTGCTGCACGACTTCCTTGTCCGCCCCCGGCAGATCCATCTTGTTGACAAACAAAAAGGTCGGAATGTGATAGTGCCGCAGGAGCCGCCAGAGTGTCCGCGTGTGTCCCTGCACGCCATCGGTTCCGCTGATGACAAGGATTGCATAGTCGATCACCTGTAACGTGCGCTCCATCTCCGCGGAAAAATCCACATGCCCCGGCGTATCCAGAATTGTAATACTAATTGACGGTTCGCTATTTAGCCGAAACCGCGCCTGCTTGGAAAAAATTGTTATTCCACGCGCCCGCTCCTGCGCATCCGTATCCAGAAATGCATCCTGATGGTCCACACGCCCCAGCGCACGGATCTGCCCGGTGGCATATAACAGTGCCTCCGACAGTGTGGTCTTTCCGGCATCGACATGCGCCAGCAGACCGATATTTATATTTTTTGTGGGATTTTTTCTACCCATAAAAAAAGCCCCTTTCCATGTATCATAATCCAATAGATTTATGATAGCACAGAAAGGGGGAGAAGTCACGAATCTTACACGGTCGTATTCACTCCATTAATCGTGGCGTGCTCGTCCTCATCCATCGGAATCACAAGGCACTTCTGCCCATTAATCACCTGCGACTTGATCTGCGATGCCTTCTCCGGCTTCACACGCAGTACCACATCATAGGTCTTTGTCTCCGCGATATAATTGTCGATCTCTTCCTGCTTTTCAATGAGCTGGGACGTGCGCTCCGCAAGCGCCTCATCCTTTTCATTAAGCTGCACGGTCAGTGTGCCGACCTGATCCTCGAGTGCCATTTTTTCCACACGCAGTTCATTCTGCACAAGCGCCTTGGAGTCGATCACATTCTCTGCTGCAGGCGGTTTCTCGCCAAATGCCTCATCCACAGACTTTTCGATCTTTGCGGCTTTTTCCTCACTGATCTCACTGTCTGCGAGAAGCTTTGTGACCACTTCCTTATCGAGCAGGAAAACATCTTCATCATCATCGTGTGTCTCGGCATATTCATCGATCATATCACTTAAATTCTGCTGCAGATCCAAAAGCACATCATCCGTGTGCTCATCCTCTGCGCCAAGCACGTTTCGGACGATGGAATGGAATGCCATCTTCTGCTCGGTTGCGGTGCGTTCAATGCCGCAGCCCAGTCCGTTTGCCATAAATTCAGAATGTGGCTCCTTGGTATTTTTCGTGTAAAACAATGTCGAATGGATATCCGTACTGCGGTCATTGAATGCCGGGAATAAAAATGCAGTGTCCACGGCTCCTACCACCCAGTCGCGCACACGCGGCCCGATCCGGTGCTCATCCTCGAGAAAGCCAAGCCCCGGCTTTGACAGATCGACCGGACAGATCGCACAGATCAGATATTCGTACACTTCCTCGGACTCATCGAGATTGTTATTGTCACTCGTCCGGCTCATCACATCGTATGCATCGTGAAACAGCACGATCAGATAATTTCCGGCATGGTCATAGGTATCGATTACCAGATCATAAAAGGTATCCAGCAGATTTTCATCTTCCAGCTTCGATGCGCGCAGTGCCATCAGAATATGCTGACGACCGCCCACTTCCTCTTCCTCAATCGGAAACTTCAATTCCAGAAGGTTATTTCCGATGGTTCCGGACAATGCCTTATTTGCAATTTCCAGATATTTGTAAAATTCATCTTCTTCCAGATTCAGAAATGTATTTCCAAACTTACAGACTTTATTGTGATTTCCGTCAACGTAACAGCCACACACGCGCGTAAACGTTGCCGCCTCTTTCTTGAATCTTCTCTTTAACTCCAGGACTTCCTTTTTATTCATTTCTTGGATTCCTCTTCCCTGATTTTCTCTTTCAGTTCCTCAAACAATGAAAGAAACTCTTTCTCCACATCAGCCATCGGCTGAAATTCATAGCTCGGTGTGCTCACCATAACCGGCTCCACCGAATACATTTTTTCATCCATAAAATGAAGGAACTCATAATACAGGCAGCTGTCATCAATGTTTGTAATCAGTTCTGCCTCTTCCCCCTCCGGCACATATCCCAGAAATTTAGTGTAGATCATATGCTGCAGCTGTTCTTCGATCTGCAGATACATCGTCATGTTTTTCTTGACCGGGCGGGTAATGTCCGCCAGATAAGCTTCACTTCCATCGTGAAGCAGACAGGCAAGTGCCGTCTGTGGCAGATAGTTTCTCGCAGTTGCCTCATGGCAGCACTGGATGCAGTGCTGACCTACAGAAAAAAACTGCGGGAAATGCCCGTTTGCCCGCGTCATCATCGACAGGGCATGTGCAATATCCTCAATTCGTATTTTATCCTCTTCCGGCTCAAAGGTATTAAAGTCAACCTTTGAAAATGTTGTCAGACAATCCTTTTTCATCTGTACTCCCCCATATTACACGCATACATCAAAGATGTATGGCATACGTGAACCTTTACCAGCTAAGTACTTCATGGCCATTCTCAGTGACAAGAACCATGATCTCCCACTGTGCAGATGGCATTCCATCCTCGGTGTATACTTCCCAGTCGTTCTCTTCGTCAATGAAAATCTCCACACCGCCCATGTTAACCATCGGCTCGATGGTAAAGATCATACCTGGAGCAAGCACCATCTGGGTTCCTCGTTTGGAATTATAACCAACCCACGGCTCCTCATGAAATTCCAGGCCAACACCGTGGCCGCCAATTTCACGTACAACGGTATACCCGTTAGCATAAGCATGATCGTGAACTGCCTGACCCATATCACCCAAAAAACCCCAGGGCTTTACTTCCTTAAGTCCAAGTTCTACACATTCTTTCGTTACCTGAACCAGTTTCTTTTTCTCCGGGCTTACTTCCCCAATGCAGAACATCCGGGAAGAATCGGAAAAATATCCGTTCAGAATGGTAGAACAGTCTACATTGATAATATCCCCCTCTTTTAAGATCACCTTCTCGGAAGGAAATCCGTGACATACCTGCTCATTCACTGAAGTACATACACTGTATGGATATCCTTCGTAGTTGAGCGGTGCCGGAATACCTCCCATGGAAGTGGTCATATCATAGACAATCTTATCAATTTCCGCTGTATTCATTCCTGCGTGAATGTTCTTTTCTATGTAATCAAGTACTGCTACATTGATTTTGGCACTCTCCTTTATCCCTGCAATCTGATCCGGCGTCTTGATCAGGTCATGTGTCGGAACAACATGACCCTCCTGTGCCAAACGTGCAAGTTTATCATCGAAAGCCGCATGACACGCCTTATATTTCTTGCCGCTTCCGCACCAACATGGATCATTTCTTCCTAATTTTACTGACATTTTTTAATCTTCTTTCTTTTTATTATTGTATGTGACATTTCCAAAACTCACACGATTCCATACTTTAGCATTCACTTTGTATTTTTGCTTTTTCAAAAGCTTCTGATAGGAATCCTCCATATACGCATAATCGTCATAGGTACGGTTATGCAGCTGTGCATACACCTCCTGATATTTCTGGGCGTATGCAATCCTTTGGATCGTCTTTTTTGCATCTTTTCTGGAAATCCCCAGTGCCGTTTCCCCCTGACGTTCCGTCAGATCCTCCCAGAAATCCTCCAGTTTATTGTCCATATGTTTTTGGTCATTGTCATCCAGTGTAAGGCCTTCCTCCATGGCCATCTGATAAAAAAGTTCATCATGAAGTGCCATCTGCATCGCATTTTTGCGTGCAACGGCATTCATAAATCCCCCTTCTACGCGCATACTCCAGTAACGGTTCGGATCATCCGGATCGTATACCAATGCCTCCTGCTGAATCTGATATTCCTCATATCCGACATAAAATGCCATGTCCCTGAGGGTCAGTGTTTCACCATTGATCTGCGCTGCCACTTCATCCAGAGACTCCCGGTACACAAGCGGCCTTGCATTCGTCATGCTATTATTATTTCTCATGAGCATCACAAGCACAACTGCAATCAGAACAATGGATACCAGATGTTTTGGTCTCATCAAAAACTCCTATACCAGTCTGCGTATTGCGGTGATTGTATGACAGTTCACCGGACGGCTGTTTGTAATGCCGGCTCTTGTTGACTGCGCCTCCACGATATTTCCGTTTCCAATGTAAATTGCCACATGTCCCGGATATACCACGACATCTCCCGCCTGGATATTCTGATAAGACACCGGCTGTCCCACACTCTTAAATGCCTGGGAATACCGTGGGGTACTGATTCCAAAATGTGCATAGACCTGATGTACAAATCCGGAACAGTCAACCCCATTGGTCAGACTGTTTCCTCCCCATACATAAGGATTTCCGACAAACTGCTGCGCAAAAGCCACAATATCTGCGCCGCTCACATCTGTTGTCTGTGAAGGATTACAATCCGGATCTTTCAGATAGGAATCGCTTGCAATTCCACCACTGGCACCGGTACCTCCACCGTCATAGGTGTTGGCATTGGCACGCGCTGCCGCTGCCTCCTGCGCACGGATAATTGCCTCCTGTTTGGAAATTGTCTTTTTATAGTCCTGCGCCTGCTTCTGTGCTTCTGCCAGCTGCTGCGCATAGGCATCTTTTTGTTGTTCGAGCTTTGCCATGAGGGTTTTCAGTTCCCCCTGCTGGGTCTGATACTTATCCTGCAAAGCAAGCAGACTGTCCATCTCATCTGCCAGCTGCATCGTCCAGTCCTCAACCTTCTTTACCGCATTCTGATAAGAAGTCATAAGTTCCCTGTCAGATTTGTACAGATCGGTCGCATATTCAATACGGTTTAACATATCGGAAAGTCCATTGGACTCCAGAATGGCAGACCAGATGGAATTATCCGTACTGTTCTCATACAGATACTGAATCCTGAGCTTCATGGCATCATACTGGTTCTGTTCTTCTTCCTTTGCTTCTTCCAGCTTTTTGTTTGCCTGCTCCACTTCATTCTGCTTGTCCTTAATATCCGACTTCAGCTGTTCCTGCTTGGAAAGAAGTGTTTTCATCTTGGCTGCGGCAGCAGTGATGCTGTCTTTTACATCCGACTGACTGTCTTTGATATTTGCAATATCGCTGTTTTTTGCTTTCAGTTTTTTCTTGTACGCATCACGCTTCTTTTCTGCCTCGGTCTTTGCATACACATTCGGCACCGCACACGCACCTGCGGTAAGTGACCCGGCCAGAACAAACACCAATACTGCTGCACAAATCTTATTCTTTGTTTTTACATGTATTTTCTTATGCATATTATGCCTCCAGACTTATCTTCCATGGGAGTGCTCCCATACCTTCCTTTATTGTGGCACAAAATACATATTTTTTCTACTGGTTTTTCTTACTAATTAAGGAAAAATTCATAAATTTTTTCAAAAACAGCCATTAATTCCGCAAATCAGCATTATTCATTAACCAGACCGTACTCAGTTTTCCATCTTCCCCATATTGTGCCTGCAGGCTGGTATAATATCCCTCGTCTTCAAAATACCACTCATAGGACGTATAATTGCTCATGCTCACATAATTTGTCAGTTGATATCCCAATACCTGTCCAAAATCATCCGGCTGACTCTCAAACCCCAGATCCCCTACCAGTTTCAGATCATTTTTTCCCACCGGTGAACCCGGATTTAATGTAAGTCCTCCAACGATTCCCTTTTCCGGCACAATATCCTTATCTGATGTATTAAAAATAAAGATCGTCCCGCGGTAAGTTCCATCCTCCTCATAGTATGCATAACCATCAGATTCTCCCGGCTTAATCTTTTTCTCTTCATCGTTACTGATGGTAAATCCGGCTTTTTCAAACTCCGAAAATTTACACGGAATCGAAAACTCGTTTCCGGAAAGGGCGAATGTATGAAATCCATGCACATAAGACACATTCTCCCCATTCAGATTCTTAAATTTTCCATCCGGCGTCTTACTTTTTGAATCTGCCTCAGCATCTTTGTGGGAATTTTCAGAGGTATGGGAACTGTCATCGTCCCGAATCGTCTGAATTGCCTCACGAATCAGACCCACAGTACGGTTGTCGGACTTTAAATACATTCCCACGATTCCGAAGATTGCAACCACACCCAGAACAATCACAACAATTGCGATGGCCTTTTTGACTCCCGAATTGTCCTTGACCGGATTTCCCTGCGCATCAACCTCACTTTCTCCCTGCTCCCGTTTCGCCCGGCAGTGTATTTTTTCGCGCTCCGCGCGCTCGTATTCCCGCTGGCTCCAGCTCTTCTTTGGCTGATCATCCAGCCGCTGTCCGTCACGCGAATAATACACCCCGTTTAAGTTGTATCCCCCCGATGGTTTCTGCTCCGGTGGTGCATAGTCCTGAAATTTCTTTTTTCTTTCGTTTTCCATAACTTTCTCCTCTTGACACTTTCTGTCATCAATTCTAACATTCGCACACTTTCTTTACAATGAGTAACTTATCGCCCTGCTGCACATCTGCCGATTTGAGTCCGTTTGTCTCCATAATTTCCGCTTCGGTAGTATGAAAATGTCTTGCAATGTCCCATAATCGTTCTTCTTTTTTAACAATATAACCAACAATTCCCGGCTGCTTCATCAGTTCCACCGCGTCTAACGGCTCCTTATGGATATCCACAATTTTTTCCATGCACACTTCCTGCTGTACAATTGTCTGCAGGGAAATAACCGCCTTGACCTCAAATCGTTCGTTATCCAGCAGATTCACCGCAAGCTGATCAATCGCCGGCTCGATTTCATAAGAAATATCTTCCGTGTGCCCTTTCATGCCGGGAACATCAACAATCTGTGTAAACGGAATCTGTTCCTGCGTATGTGCAATCGGAAAACTGTCATCCGTCGTTGCATACAAAATATCAACCGTCAGGATTCCTTCTACCTCTAACCCGTTTTCCACCGGTTCCACATGATCCATCTCTGCATGCCCCTCAAAAGAACACAGCTGTAAGATCCGTTCCTGTTCTTCCGCCAGCTTCATCTGTTCAGAGATCCGCAGTTTTGCTTCATTTTTAATCAGCAGTTTTTTTGCACAAACCATTTCTTTCTGTGGCACAAGATTTGTTTCCAGCGAATAGACATCTGCCAGAAGTTCCACATTCCTTTCTTCCCACAGCTTCATTTCCACATCCATGGAAAGATTCAGGCTCAGCGCCCTCATTTCGCCATCATAATCTTCTGCTGGTTCCACCTCATATTCTTTCGTCTGGCAATGTACCCAGCAGATCGGCTGTGTTCCGGTCATTCCCCCTTCTATTGATTCGGAAAACGGAACCATCGTTTCATACCACTCCATTTTTCCTTCCGGACTGCTGTACAATACATTCACATACGCTTCTCCCTGAATCTGCATCTGCTCACCGGTGCAGATCACCTGCCGGTTACGCACTTCAACATAATCATAAAGCAGATGTCCGATATTCGGACTGGACTGTGGCAGTGCAATATCACTGTGCACACGCAGGATATCCTTTTTCGCGGATGTCAGTGCCAAAAGCTGCATCGTCCGGCTTTTCTGCTGAATATCCGGATCATTTTCAACACCACTTACAATTTCTTCTTCCACCGGCGCCTCACACACGGCATGAATGCCAAGCAGAGCACGCACGGCGAGCTTTCTGGAATTGATGGCACTGATATTCAGATCCTCCAGATCTCCGCTCAGATTGACGGTATCGCGTTCTTCCACCTCATCCATAAAAATTTTTTCTCCGAAATTTATACTGTCCGTAAAAGATTCCAGCCGGTTATCTTCACTGCGGTATAACACGACAAAACGCAACTGTCCGGTAACCCACACCGTCTGGCTGCTCACCTTGACATCCTCAAAAATAACAGAACCCCTGGTATGTATAATGTTCAACAGATCCGGTTTGTTGTCTTTTACAATACAGTCATCATCCAGCGTAATCTGGGTAAACGCCCTGCTCCTTAGTAAATTCTGTCTGAACAGCTGTCTCTTCAATTCCAAAACAAAAAAATCCCCTCTCTTTGAAGTAAGTATACTAATACTTATTCAAAGAAAGGGAATTTTATTCATTCCTAACAAAGTTTCATTCGAATGTCCTTTGTAATAATATCAGTGTAACTGAATGACAATAACTGTGGAGGATTTTCCTCTCGCTCGTCATCTACAAGTATTGTAAAAACGCTTGGATATGCGCCCTGGATAACGCCTTCCTGAATATCTACCTTGTTACGTCCACGGTCTAACTGAATTTTCACTCTGTTACCGCGCTGCCGATGAACGGATGCCCGAACCTTGCTAATCTGTGCCTGTTCCATTGTTGCCTCCTCCATTTGAGTTGAATATTCTAGAAAATACTATATCTAGTAGCTTTAGTATAGCAGAGTGTTAAACTTTTTACAATAGTTCTTAAGTACCCTATTGAAACAGTACCTCTTCCTCCCGCAGTTCCAGCTTCAGTACAATAAACGGATAACTAGGTGCTTTTGTCACCTCTTCTCCGTTTTGGGGACCCTGCAGTCTCGTCTTTACACAGATGGCGGTATCACTCAGATAACAGTCTTCCACGGAGATGCTGTATCCTCCGGTCTCCTGTATTCCATAACCTCTGGCAACGTATAAATATTCATTATCGCTGTATGTAAAACGGAAATCCCCCTCCTTTTTTTCTTCAATCTGTTGTCTTAAGGCTTCCGGAAGTTCTTCCTCCTTTGTCACGGTAAACTCCAGATCCTTTACCTTCTCCTCACATTCTTTTCGCACACACCCGCTCAGCAGCATAAGCACCCCCAGCAAAATGATCATCAGGATATACTTTCTTTTTTTATCTTTCATGGTTGACCACTCTATTTTCGTTCTTATGCTATCCTATGCAGCGGTCGTGCGATCTATTCTTTTGTATTTTTGTGTTCCTGCAGCATTTCATGAATCACATTCTGGCAGTATGCGCCGATATGTTTCTGATCTTCCTTGGAAAGTTCGGCAAAAATAATCGGCTCCCCATAGGTCAGTTTTACCTCTGCACGGTGCAGCCACGGAAAATGATTTTCAAAAATATCCGCCGTCCCGGTAAGTGCCATCGGAATGATCGGACATCCCGTCTTCTGTGCTATTTTAAAAGAACCATCTTTAAACGGCAAAAGCATCGTTGCATCCTCCCGATCACGATTTCTCGTTCCCTCCGGGAAAATACAGATAGAAATGCCGGACTTCACCTGATCGATAGCGGTCAGAATGGTCTTAAGTCCCTGCTTTAAATCCTTGCGGTCAAGAAACAGACAATACAGACGGCGCATCCATATTCCCAGCAGCGGAACCTTATTGACACCATCTTTAGAAATATACCCGGTCAGATTCGGACACTGTGCATAAGTAATGACAATATCAAAAATGCTGCGGTGATTTCCAATATAAAGTACAGCCTGATCCGTTGGTACATGTTCTTTTCCCTCAACAGTCAGATGAACCCCCGCCAAAAAAGATACACAGCGCAGTCCCCACTGCACAATCCGAAGCTGGCTGATATCGGCTGCATGTTTATCAAATTTTGCGATAATCCATTCGATTCCGAGAACCGGCAGTCCAAGAATCAAAAATAAAAAAACATAAATGACTACGATAATTGTCCGCATTTTCTTCCTCCATAAAAAAAGCCTGAAGCATTTCATCTTCAGGCTTTTTCACTTTTTGCTTAAACCTGGAACGTTGACAGTGCATCCAGCAGGCTCTGGGCCTTGGTCGTAAGACTCTGGGATGCTTCATCCAGATTCTTGATTGCATCCAACTGCGTACCTGCTGCCGAATGTACCGATGAAGAACATTCTGCCGTCTGGGTGGACGCATCGGAAATACTCTCGATTGCACTGAGTGTCTCGTTTCGTGCACCATTCATTTCCTGCACATTATTCGAAATCGTCTGCAGTGCCTGAATCAGCTGCGCTACAAGCTGGTCAATCTGTTTAAAGGAATTTGTGGTATCCTCTACAACGGAAGACTGGGAAGAAACTGCATCTTCCGCCTGTCTTGCGATATTTACCACTTCTCCCGTCTTGGAAACGATTTCATCTACAATGGAAGAAATCTGGGAAGAAGAAGCAAGACACTGATCGGCAAGCTTGCGGATTTCTTCTGCGACCACAGAAAATCCTCTACCGGCATCTCCCGCACGCGCTGCCTCAATGGACGCATTCAGGGAAAGTAAATTCGTCTGTTCCGCAATATCATTGATCGCAGAAACAATGTTGCTGATGGATTTTGATTTTTCTTCCAGTTCCTGTATTGACTGAATGACATTTCTTGTAATGTTTGCAGTGGTCTCGGATGTCTGCGTAAGTGTCTGTACAGAAGATATACCGGTGGTAATGGTTTCTCCGGTTGCAGAAGTAAGTTTTCCCAATTCATCTGCATTGGAGCTTACATTATTAATCTTTCCCGATAAGGAATCCATCTGACTCATACAGTTATCGGAACCGGTATCCAGTTTGTTCACACCACTCTCAATCTCTTCAACTGCACTCTGAATATTCTTAGAAGTTTCAAGGAATGTTCCGGATGCCTCTGCCACATGAATTGCCGCTTCTCCAACCTGCTGACTCACATCATTGACATCCAGAATCAGCGATTTCATATGCTCTACGGTATCATTGACACCATCACACAGTAAACCAAATTCATCTTTGTGCTTTGCGGAAAGATGAACCGTAAGGTTTCCATTGGAAACTTTGCGCAGCTGACGCAGAATATATTTGATGGTTCCTGTCATCTGACTCGAAAGGAATAACCCAAGTGCAAGTGCGATGATCATACAGACAATCACAAGTACGGTTGTCAGCTGTTTGATTCCGGATGACTGCTCAAGCAGACGGTCAGAAGGAATCAGTGCCGTAACCATAAGATCTCCGGCTGAAAGTTTACTGTATACAAACATGTATGACTTTCCATTAAATGTAATCATCTGGTTTCCGGAATCTTTTTTCCCGTTCAATGCTTTCTTATAAAAACTTGTACCGTAAATCAGTGCTTTTTCCGTCTTGACGGATTCATCGGAATAAAACTCTTTTCCATCCGTATCCGTAATTAATGCTACATAGCCTCCCTTTCCAGGGTCCAGTGACTGCATGGCGGAACGGATAAAGGAATCACTGATGTTTATGATCATCATGGCCGGCTGATTGTTCATTTTTTTGGCAATTCGCAGACAGTAGGAATCAATTCCCAGATCCAGTGCTTTATCTGAACTTTCATCTGGCCCGAAGAAAAACCAGTTTGTTGCACTTTTGCTGACCAGTTTTCCCTGATCGCATCCGACATAGTCCGTATAAACATTTCGGTCACGAACAATTCCCTGACAGTCAATCGTACGCTTGTTGTCCGCGATAATATAGGCTCCCTGTATCTTACTGTCAAGTGCCATCTTATTGCGCAGTCTGCCCTGATAGTCTTTGCGCACGGAGCTCTCATCATACATATCCATCAACCCCGCAAAATACTTACGCAGATCCGACTCGGTCAGATAGGTCTTAAATTCGTCCTTCTCACTCGTGATAACCAGATTGATATACTGCTGCATCGTATCAGCAGTCTGCTGTACAGATTCTTTGTATGTATCCACAATGGCATTGGACGCATTATTGTAAGAAGTAATACCAAGAACCAGTACACCTATCACCGGAATTAAAAAAGCCCCAACCAGCCGCATCGCAATGCTGCGATAGAATGGAATTTCCGATTTTTCCTTTTTCCGCCCACCGGATGACTCTTTCATTTTTATCTTTTTTTCCTTTCGGGAAGCATTGTCACGTTTCGGTATTTTCTTTGTTTTTTCTTTTTTGACCTTTTCTTTCTTTAGTTTATTTACTTTCTGCTCATCGTTTTTTCTCATATTGCATACGCCTCCGTTAATTCAGACGATTTCTCCCCCACCTATAATATAGATAATATACTACAATCTGACAAAAAACTCAACTTAAAACTACTATGATTTGTTATACTTTACTATTTTAACACAACAATACTGCATGGCGGCATCTCCAGTTTCCCATCTTTCAGCTGTACCGTCTCTTCCTTCAGTGTCAAGCTTCCCTCCAGATTCATATTTTCAAGTGCTGTTCCTTCCAGGTCAACCGTACCGTTTCCTTCCCCAAGATTATACACAATTCCGATGGTACTGTCCTGATACGTTTTTGTGATTGCCGCCTGTGAATCTTTACACAGACTTTCTACTTTTTCTATGGTTCCCCTTGCAATTTCCGGATTCTGATTCCGCAGACGAAGCGCATTTTTATAGTAACTTAAGATAGAATCCTTATCCTTTTCCTGTTCATCTTCTGCCGGAAACGGAGATTCAATGCCGGCATCCATATCTGCCGGTCCCTTTGTCATTCCTGTGGTGTCAGTTTTTGACCACACCATCGGAATACGCTTATTTTCATCCTTTGTTCCGGAACTGTTCATGCCAATTTCTTCCCCATAATAAACAAACGGACTGCCGTTCATTGTCATCAGGAGACCTGCTGCTGTCTTAATCTTATCCGGATCATTCACCAGCGTATTGGCAATCCTTGCCATATCGTGATTTGACAAAAACGGTGCATCAATATAATCCGGATTTTTTTGGGAGAAATCATTCTGATATTTCAGCATGGAATTCACAAGGCTTACCGGATCGCCCTTTCTTACCGCATTGACCAGTGCCCCTTTTGCCGTTCCCGCATCAAAATTAAACATGCTTGGTGTTCCACTCGCATAATAATCCGCAATGACATTCTCACTCGCCCACACTTCGGATACCATATAAAACTGTGGATTTTTTTCTTTACAGTATGTGTACAGTTTATTTAAAATATCACAATTCGCATTGGTTGCATTTTCTTCATAATGCATGGCCGCATCCATCCGGAAACCATCCACACCAAGATCTATCCAGTAATCCGCAACTTCTTCAAATTCCTTCTGTACTGCCGGGCTTTTCAGGTTCAGATCCGGCATTTCCGACCAGAAGGATCCCTCATACCACCAGCTGCTGCTTCCCGGCACTGCATAGTAGGTTGTTCCCTCCTGCTTGTCAGAAAAATGATAGTAATCCACATACGGACACACCGTATCGTCCGGTTTTTCTCCTGCCTTCAGACCGGCAAGATACTCACATGCCTGTGTAAACCATGGATGCTGGGAAGAACTGTGATTCATTGCCACATCAATGATCAGCCGGATACCTTTTTCATGACACGCACTTGCCAGCTCTTTAAAATCATCCGCCGTACCATATGCCTCGTCCACCGCTTCGTAATCCGTTGTATCATATTTATGATAGGTTGGGGAAGGCATGATCGGCATGAGCCAGATTCCGTTGCATCCCAGATCTGAGATGTAATCCAGCTTTTCTTCCACACCCTTTAAATCCCCCATGCCGTCCCCATCACTGTCATAAAAGGAGCCGACAAAAATTTCATAGTAATTACGGTAATTATCATCAATAATATTTAATTTTGCTTCCTGTGTACCGTGCCCCGAAATACAGCCTGCAAGCACCCCGGCAAAAAGCACCAGCACAACAACTGCCGACAAAATTCTTTTTTTCATAACCTTTCCTTTCTTCATCGGATGAAAAAACCGGCGGTCAAACGACCACCGGCTTTCTATCTTTCATCATTAACCCTTTACAGCGCCTGTCAGACCATCTACATAGAATTTCTGCATAAATACGAAGAGAATAGAGATCGGAATAGACACAATAACTGCGGCTGCAGCCCATCTTGTAAACCATCCGTTTACAAACTCTTTCTCCAGCATATTGTACAGGAGAAGTGATACCGTCCAATACTTATCCTTTGGTCCAACAATGACACGTACAAATACGAAGTCAAGCCATGGAGCAAGGAATGCCGTAAGGATCGTATATACAACGATTGGTTTACTGAGCGGAAGGATGATCTTGTAAAATACCTGGAACTGATTACATCCATCCAGAATCGCTGCCTCTGACAGAGACTTTGGTACCGTATCAAAGAATCCCTTTGCGATATAAAATCCAACACCAGATCCTGCAGAATAAATCAGAATCAGAGCGATACGAAGCCCACTTCCCTCGGTCAGTCCAACTGCTTTTAAAATAAAGTATACTGCAACCATGGACATGAATGCCGGGAATAATCCAAGGATCATTGCCAGATTCATAAATGCTTTACGCATTCTAAAGCGCAGTCTTGACATACAGTAAGATACACTCAGCACAAATACCGTAGAGATCAAACATGAAAAAACGGAAATAATCAGCGTATTTATAAAAGCTCTCGGGAAGTTCAACAATGTTGTCTCCGTAAAGAGTCTCTTATAGTTATTAAATGTCAGTTCTTTTGGGAAGAAATATGCGGTATATGCACCACTTTCCCCTCGCAAACTTGTCATGATAATCCAGAAAATCGGGAATAACCAGATCACTACCAGGATGGCAAGGATTATATGTACCAATGAATTTTTTGCAATTTTCTTTGCCCGGCCAGCGGTCATAGGGCGTTTGCTTACTTTTGCACTGCTCATTACATGAATCCCTCCTCATCTTTGTATGCTTTCGTATTTCTGTAGGTGACTAATGCCACAATAGAAAGAACTACGAATGTTAAGATACCAATCACGGCACCGATGTTGTAATACTGATAATCAACGGTTAACTTGTACAGCCATGTTACCAGAAGGTCGGTCTTGCCCGCCGTTTCACCAACCGGAGTCGGCTTACCTGCAGATAACAGATAGATAACGTTGAAGTTATTGATATTACCTGTAAACTGTGTAATGATGTATGGTCCCATAATAAACATAATATATGGCAATGTGATTTTGCGGAAAATCTGTGCGGCATTGGCACCATCAATCTTGGCTGCCTCATACAACTCTGCCGGTACATTCTGCAATACACCGGTAACCTGAAGCATGGTGTACGGAATACCAACCCAGCAGTTAATTAAAATAACCGATACACGCGCCCACATCGTATTGGTCCAGAACGGAAGCGGATTCTGGATAAGCCCCCACTCCATCAGCAGGTTGTTGATCGCCCCATGTTCCTGAAGCATCTGTCTCATAACCAGTAAAGATACAAACTGTGGTACTGCAATGGAAATAACAAAACAGGTACGCCAGAATGCTTTGCACTTTGTCTCTTTGCGGTTGATGACAATCGCAAGGATCAGTCCCAGGAAGTTACATAAGAATGTAGCACATACTGCCCAGACAATGGTCCATCCTAAAACCCTCCAGAATGTCTTGCCTATCTTTCCGCCAAGTCCAAGTACCGTCTTAAAGTTCGCCAATCCAACCCAGTCAAACAAGGTCAGATGCTTGTTGATCGTAGAATAATTGGTAAATGCCATTGGAATCATGAATAACAATGGTAAAACTGTAAAAATAAGAATTCCCATCAATGGGAGAAACATTAATGTCTTGTATAAATTTTTATCAAATAAACTTTTGACATCCTTGCCAAAAGAATTGATTTCTTTTCCCTCTTTTGCGAGGCACTCTGCCATATATGCGCTTCTTAAATTTTCAGCCCACATATAAATAAATAAAAGAGTGATCGCAATCGTAGCAACACCGTATAACAACAATAATACGGAATTGTCACCCTGTACATACTCATATATCTGTTTCTGTTCATTAAATACCTCTTCCTGTTTTCTCCATCCTAATGAAGGAAGCATGGAAAGATAATATGCACCTGCATTGACCATAAACATAATATAGCCAATCTCAATTGCCAAAAAAATTAAACCTTTGATAATCTGCTTGTGGGCGATGTTTCCCAATCCCATTATAAGCGCTGATAACTTAACTGCAGCCCCGCCCTTCGTAAGCGCATTGGATACAGTGTACGGTGTAGCGAAGTCCGACTTCTTTTTGTTTGCACCTATCATACTTATCCTCCCGGCACATGTTACTCTATGCCATATTTATAGACTCATGTATTCCAAGATTCCGGGGAATCCCCAGAACCTTGGAATTGTTTCTTTTGTCTTTTCCTTTTGGAAAAAGATTACTCTGTAAGTGAGCTGTTTAACTGCTCGTTTAATGCTTCTGTCTTTTCCTTAGCATTGTCTGCTGTGATCTGTCCTTCAGCACCGTGTACAAATGCATCACCGAATGGTGTAGCTGCATCCCAGTAAGCCTGCATTGGGATGATTGGCTGAGCGATAGAGCAATTTGCTGCTACGTTTGCCAAAGCTGATGCAACTGCATCCTTAGCAACTTCTTCGTTAGAAACAAGATTTGTATTAACAGGAGCCTGCTTTCTTAACTCAAAATGCTTTAACTGTGCGTCTTCGCTTCCTAAGTATGCAGCAAGCTTAACAGCAACTTCCTGATTCTTGCAGTTCGGGTTAACACCAATAGCCTTAGAACCAAGGAATGCCTTCAGCTGGCAGTCTTTTCCGTCAACGTTGATTGTAGGAAGGGCTGCAACACCAACGTTCTCCTCACCAAGGTTCTTAACTACTGCATCATAATTCCAGTTACCATTGAAGTAAGCATTTACAGATCCATCCTTTAATCCGGCAAGACCAAGGGATCCTTCGTTATTGTCCATTACGAAATTCTTGTTGTTGAATAAGTCAACAATGTACTTTGTTACTGCTACAGCGTTGTCTCCGCCGAAGTCATATCCCTTAGATGCATCTGTACCATCTCCGAAGATTGTACATCCGTTTGCTGCATAGAAGGAAGCAAGATACCAGCCATTGTCAAATGGGAAAGAAACTTTTCCTTTCTCAAGCATTGTATCAAGGCTCTTTACATCATCTTCTGAGAAGACTCTCTTATCATAATACATAAACCATGTATTTGGTGTATAAGGAACACCATAAATATCTCCGTTGTATGTAACAGTTGCTGCCATAGCTTCTGGGTTGGAGCTCTTAACATATTCTGCTACATCTCCACCGAGCTTTGTTAATGCTCCGGCATCAACCAGATCAGCAATCTGGTCATTTGCAAACATGTATACATCCGCTGCACTTGCAGGATCCTGTAATACGGTGTCTTTTGCATCAGACTCTGAACATGTTACATAATCAAATGTAATGTTCCACTCCGGATGTTCCTCGTTAAATGCCTCACACTCTGTCTTTAACCATGCCCCCTGTGCATCATCCTGATCCTCGGAAGGTCCCATAACAGTAAGTTTTACATCAACTGGTTCTGCTGACTCGGAAGTGCTTCCATTGTTTGCTGCCTGTGTTCCATCATTAGATGCTCCGTTGTCCTTGCTGCCGCATCCAGCGAACATTGTAGCTGTCATTGCTGCAACAAGCATTGCTGCTAATACTTTCTTTTTCATCGTTTTCCTCTCCTTTTTTCAAAAATGATAGTTCAAAAGTATCTATATAAAGCGCCTCTGCGCTCTATATCGTAATTTCTGCGTCATCTGCGGTATACCGCCGCAAGATTTCGTATCCACGCCCGGCGGCTTTCCGCGAGCTGTTCTTTGTTCAATCTCCACCGCCAGTTATAACCCACGGTAGACGGTGCATTCATTCTTGCCTCGTTCCCGAGCTTCAGCAAATCCTGCATCTGTATGACCGCGATGTCTGCAATACTTGCATATGCACACCGGATCAGTGCATCCGGGATTTCTTCCTGACTGCTGATGTTGAGATATTCATACAGATAAGCCAGTTCATATTCTGTCTTGTCCCTGAAATATCCTACAATCGTATCATTGTCATGCGTTCCCGCGTATACCACTGTGTGGCTTCCCGGATAATTATGTGGCAGATGTTCATTGGACGGATCTCCGTCAAATGCAAACATCAGAACTTTTGTGTCCAGCCACCCTGTCTTTGCAAGGAGTTTTTTCACTCCCGGTATCAATGCCTTGCCGCCGTAATCATCGGCGATCACTGTTGTTCCATTCAAAACGGAATTCAAAGCGTCGGTCAGTTTGCGCCCCGGTCCCTTCATCCACCGTCCGCCTGAAGCATCCGTGGCATCTTTCGGAACCATATAATTTTTGACGAACCCGATAAAATGATCCATCCGGATTACATCAAAGAGCTTTGTACTGATCTGCATTCTTCGTTTCCACCAGGAAAACCCATCCTCCTGCATGAGAGGCCAGTTATACAGTGGATTTCCCCATACCTGACCTGTTTCGGAAAACTTATCCGGAATTGCAGCTGCCACATAAGCAGCTTCGCCATTCTCATCCAGTAAAAACTGTTCCGGATGCATCCATGTATCCACGCTGTCCTTTCCCACATAAAATGGTACATCCCCGATCAGCTGGATTCCTTTGCTGTTGGCATATTCCCTAAGTTTTCCCCACTGCTGGAAGAACTTGTATTGGCAAAACACCCAAAACATGATGTTATTATACATCTCTTTTCGGCACTTTGCAAGCGCAACCGGTTGTTTTTTTTGAATATTTTCCGGCCAGCTCTGCCAGTTTTGGTTTCCATTGGATACTTTCAGTGCCATATACAGTCCATAATCTTCGACCCAGTCCCTGTTTTCTTCTACAAACTGCTGAAATTCTGGTTCGTGTTCATCAAACCGACCAAATGCTTTCTGTAGAACCAGCGTCCTGTTTTCAAAGAGTGCTGCATAATCAATGGCAGATTTCTGTGTTCCCCAGTAATAGTTCCGGATTTCCTCCGGCGTCAGAAGCTTTTCTCTGGCAAGCTGATCCAGATCAATCAGATAAGGATTTCCGGCAAATGCCGACAAGCTCTGATATGGGCTGTCCCCAAAACTTGTAGGTCCGACAGGAAGCACCTGCCAGTACTTTTGTTTCAGATCCACCAGCAGATCCACAAAATGGAATGCTGCATCACCCAGAGTGCCAATACCATACTCTGACGGTAGGCTTGATACTGCAAGAAGGATTCCGGAACCTCTTGCTACTTCCTGTCCTTCCAAGATTCTTCACCCCGTCTTTTAAATCACGAATTCTCCTTCGGATTATTGGAAAAACCATCTAAAAATCTTTTTGGATTGTTTCGTGTTTTTTCGTATCTGTCTTAATTTTAGTTTCTCTACGTCATTTTGTCAACGATTTTGCGTTTTCGGACACCATTTTCCCCACTTTTCACGTATTTTATATTGTGTTTTTGTACATATTCACAACACTATTGCTCTGTTTTTTCGAAACTTTTTTTGAGAAAGAATTGCACAGTTTCCCAAACTGATTTATAATCATTTAAACATAAGGAATCACAGGAGAAAATATATGGCTACAATCAAAGATATTGCCAATCGTCTTGGAGTTTCTGTAAGCACAGTCTCCAAAGGTTTAAACGGCGCAAGTGACATAAGTGATGAGCTGCGGCAGATGGTTCTCGATACCGCTGTGGAGATGGGATACAGCACCAAGCGTTCCAAGAAAGTGGAAAACCGCAAGCTTTGCATTTTCATAGAAAACATGAATTACGAAACAATTGATGAATTCGGATATGACATAGTTCTCGGCTTCAAACAGAATGCGTTCCGCCGCAAATGGGATGTTGATATTCTTCCCATCACCCCGGCATTTCAGGAAGAGGAAAAATACGATACCTTTCTGTTGAAAAACGGCTATTGCGGAGCCTTTCTGATGGGTCTTGCATTGCATGATTCCTGGATCAAGCAGCTGGAAAACACTACCATGCCAACTGTGCTTTTTGACAATTTCATCTCCGGAAATCCAAATGTCTGCTATCTTGGAACCGACAGCTACGAAGGCATCACCATGGCAGTAAATCATCTGGTTAATCTCGGGCATAAAAACATTGCATTCTTAAACGGTTCCTTATACTCACTGGTTTCTGACCAGCGGCAGGAGGCATTCGAAAGTGCTATGGCTGCTGCTTCACTTCCTGTGCAGAAGGATCTGACAGCTTACGGCTACTATGTATCCGACAGTGCCAAATATCATGTTCCCGGATTTCTTTCCGCCGGTGCCACTGCCGTGGTCTGCGGCAATGACCTGATTGCCAAAGGTGTCATTGACGAATGTACAAAGCGCGGATTCCGCGTGCCGGAAGACGTCAGCGTTGTTGGTTTTGACGACATATCCATTGCTGCCACTTTTGACCCGCCGCTTACCACAATCCGCCAGGAACGCAACGAGCTTGGCCGTTGTGCTTACGATATTTTAAATTCCCTGATCCATCACATCCCGATCAGCAAAACGCTGCTGCGTCCTAAACTGATCGAGCGTGAATCTACTGCGCGCTGTGCGCACCGCGACTGACAATATTTTTTATTTTATCCGCATAATCGCTTATGCTTTATGCGCATTCTTTTTAAGATTTTCCAACAATACCTTATTTCATTTTTTAATAATCTGCACAAAAAAAGACCGACACAATGTCGGTCTTAAAAGAATGGGCAGAGGTGGATTCGAACCACCGAAGCAATTTGCAGCAGATTTACAGTCTGTCCCCTTTGGCCACTCGGGAATCTGCCCATTTCCATCAGAATGCGAAGCACTCTGACAATTTGAAATTATAGCATAATTTTTATTCTGTGACAAGTCTTTTTTCTTTTATTATTTATCCAGTGCCAGTCTATAAACACGATTCACCTGTCGGTTATATAATGCCTGAAAATCTTCCATTGGAGTGTCATTTGTTTTTTTCATGCCTGCCCTCCTGTTTCCAACTATTATATACACGATTCATCATGGGGAAATATCTTTCAGAATAAAATTTTTGAATAATTTCAGATAATAAAAAAGACAGCTTCGAACGCTGCCTTTTAGGAGAAGGTATTTTTACTATGGGGTATAGCAAAAACTATATAATGTATTGGGGGGTTTTTACGGTTATTATAATACCATGGACGGCCGGATAAGTGTGCACAAAGTCGAAAAAAGTTCCTGCGTTTTTCTGGTCAGTTCTACGGTACTATATTCCCAGTTTTAAGAAAAAATACGAAAAATTGCACAAACGCGCAACCGTTTATTCTCATTTTTTGCACATCTACTTCTTTATAATTAGTTTTACATGTATAAAAGAAAAGTCCCATAAACGCATCGTTTACAGGACTTTTCCTTTTTATTTGGAAATATACAATTAGCAAACACCCTGAGCAAGCATGGCATCTACTACCTTCTCAAATCCGGCAATATTAGCACCTGCCACATAGTCTGTCTTTCCACCAACGGTTGCATTGTATCTCTTAGCAGCATCGCTGATGTTAGCATAAATAGTCTCCATGATTCCCTTAAGCTTTCCGTCAACTTCTTCGAATGTCCAGGAAAGTCTCTCAGAGTTCTGGCTCATCTCAAGTGCAGATGTAGCAACACCACCGGCATTGGCAGCCTTACCACCTACGAAGAGAACACCATTCTCCTGAAGATACTTTGTAGCCTCAAGAGTTGTAGGCATGTTAGCACCCTCTGTTACAGATGTAACACCGTTAGCAACGAGCATCTTGGCATCCTCAATGTCTAACTCATTCTGAGTCGCACGTGGTGGTGCAAGGTCTACCTTGTACTGCCTTACACCGTGCTCACCGTTCTGCTTTGCATGATACTCAGCAGTTGACTTAGCAGCTGCATACTCAGTAAGACGGGCACGCTTAACTTCCTTAACTTCCTTAAGAAGAGCAACATCAATTCCGTTTGGATCATAAATCCATCCGGTAGAATCAGAACATGTTACAACCTTAACACCTAACTCCTGTGCCTTCTCGATTGCGTAGATAGCAACGTTACCAGATCCGGAAACTGCTGCTGTCTTTCCCTCAAGGCTCATACCATGATCTTTCCATAATGCGTTAGTAAGATATAACAGACCATATCCGGTAGCCTGTGTACGTGCAAGAGATCCAC